>Ga0265594_1001268_pt1 | contig 19746 bp, 10 predicted proteins | sample saktaG_11_FD_190147 | JGI IMG/M metagenome (GOLD analysis project Ga0265594, IMG submission 190147) | Saline water microbial communities from Sakinaw Lake, British Columbia, Canada - sak_2011_5_24_80m | ecosystem: Environmental > Aquatic > Non-marine Saline and Alkaline > Saline ... | reverse complement strand
GCATAAATACCAATGTTTCTAATCTCTCCGCCCCCACCGTAAATGAAGATACAATTAATTCCCCACAGCAGCACTCTTTGCAATTTTCCCATTCAGAAACAAAACAACAATTTTCAAAAGAAGTCACTCAAGAAATGGAAAATTCCCCAGATAGCAAGAAAGTAGAAGAAGGGGTTCATATTTTCTTAGAATGGTTAAAAAGCGGAAAATTAGAAATAAAAGCATATCCTACTGCAAATATCCATGCCAAACTCTATATTATGACTTTTTCTGAAAGCGACCGAGATGCAGGCCGGGTAATTACCGGCTCCAGTAATTTTACCAAATCCGGACTCCTTGATAATTTTGAATTTAACGTAGAATTAAAAAATAGATCTGATTATGAATTTGCCCTTACTAAATTTAACGAATTATGGGCAGATGCGGTTGATTTAAAAGATAAATATCAAGAAACCATTCAAACCAAGACCTGGCTGAATAATAACATCACGCCCTATGAGCTTTACTTAAAGTTTCTATACGAATATTTCCAGGATGACCTCAAACAAGCCGAAGAAATATTCTACAAATATGTGCCTAAAGATTTTATGAAACTAGAATATCAGGAACAGGCGGTTTTAAATGCCAAAAAAATCCTTCAGGAATACGGTGGTGTTTTTATATCTGACGTAGTAGGTCTGGGCAAAACTTACATATCAGCCCTCTTAGCCCAGCAATTAGATGGCCGCCATTTGGTTATTGCCCCTCCCATGCTTTTAGATAAAGACAGTCCCGGGTCCTGGCCTAATATTTTTTCTGGTTTTAAAGAACAGGCAGATTTTGAATCATTAGGTAAATTAGATAAATTGCTCAAAAGAGGTGTTGACAAATATAAAAATGTCTTTATAGATGAAGCCCATCGTTTTCGCAATGAATCAAATACTACTTACGAAATGCTTGCACGGATTTGCCGGGGTAAAAGAGTTATCTTAGTGACCGCCACTCCCTACAACAATTATCCCAAAGATATCTTAAGTCAATTAAAGTTATTTCAAAAATCCAAAAAAAGCACAATTCCTAATCTTCCCAACTTAGAGAGATTTTTCTCTCATTTAGAAAAGAAATTAAAAAAATTAGATCGTAAAAGAGATTATCCGGAATATATTAGAACCGTAAAAGAGAATTCCCGGGAAATTAGAGATAAGGTTTTAAAATATCTGATGGTACGCCGAACCAGGTCAGAAGTAATTAAATATTTTACCCGAGAATTAGAAAAACAAAAATTGAAATTTCCCGAAGTTGTTAATCCCGAACCGGTATTTTATCAACTAAACGATCAAGAGGACAAGATTTTTACTAAGACCATCAAAATGATCGCCCTTGATTTTAATTATAGCCGCTATACACCTCTGCTTTATTATCGGGGAGAAATTACCCAACCGGAAGAATTGGCGCAAAAGAATATGAGAAAATTTATGAAAATTCTTTTAGTGAAAAGATTAGAAAGTAGTTTTTATGCCTTCCGGCAAAGCATCAATCGCTTTATTCATTCTTACGAAAAATTCTTGGAAGAATTTGATAAGGGGAATGTATATGTTAGCAAAAAATATATTAATAAAATATTTGAATTCCTGGAAAATGATAATGATGAAGCCATCCAAAAATTAATGGACGAAGATAAAGCTGTAAAATATCCATCCAAAAATTTTGATCCAAAATATAGAGGGCTCTTGGAAAAAGATTTAAAGACTTTAAGAGAAATTCAAAAAATATGGAGTACAGTAGACCGAGACCCCAAATTGCTTCAATTTTTAGATATCCTTTCTTTTCATCCTATCCTGAAGAAAAATAAATTAATCGTATTTACCGAATCTAAAGAGACCGCAGATTATTTAAATGAAAATTTGCAAAAATACAAAGTAATGAAATTTACCGGGGGTTCAAGTGAATACACCCGGAGAAAGGTAATTGAAAACTTTGACCCCAAAGCCCATTCTCCCCGGGATGATTTTAGAATCTTAATCTCAACAGAGGTTTTATCAGAAGGAGTGAATCTTCATAAATCTAATGTAGTGATCAATTATGATATCCCCTGGAATCCTACCCGGATGATGCAAAGAGTAGGAAGAATCAACCGGGTAGATACTAGTTTTGATAAAATTTACACCTTTAATTTTTTTCCCAGTAAGCAATCCAATGACCTCATTAAGTTAAAAGAAGCAGCGGCAGCAAAAATACATGCCTTTATAACTTTGTTAGGAAATGATGCCCGCCTGCTTACCGAAAATGAAGAAATAGAATCCTATGAATTATTTAACCGCTTAACTTCCAAAGAAGCTATCATCGGTGAAGAGGAAGGACAAGAAAGCGATTTAAAATATTTAAAAATAATTAAAGATATCCGGGAAGACCATCCGGATTTATTTGCCAGAATTAAGTCCTTACCTAAAAAGGCGAGAACGGCCAGAATATATAAACAAAAAACCAATAGCCTTTTAACTTATTTCCGCAAAGACAAACTCCAGAAATTTTTTATGGCTGCCCAAAAGCAGGAACCTCAAGAAATAGATTTCATCACTGCCGCTAAAACTTTAGAAGTAGAAGAAGATGCTAAGCGAAAAAAGATAAGTCCCGATTTCTATGACTTATTAGGGAAAAACAAAGAAGCCTTCGAATTTGCCACCCAGGAAGAAGCGTCAGAAATAAAATTAACAGGAGGTAGAGATTCTGCCAGTCAAGTTTTAAAAATACTAAAAGCTATTTCCAAAGATACCAGAAAATTTACCGAAGAACAGGAAGATTACTTAAAAATAGTAATACAAAAGATTATAGAAGGAGCCCTGCCTAAACAGACTACCAAAATACTGCTTCAAGAATTGAATAATGAATTAAAAAAGACTATAAATCCTTTAACAATATTAGCAGTATTACAAAAAAATATTGCTCCGGAGTTTTTAAAAGAACATTTATCTGAAAGTGCCGCTCAAACTTCCGGACCAAGAGAAGTAATTTTATCCGAATATTTGATAGGAGAATAAAATATGGATAAAGAACAAGCGAAAAGAATTATTAAAGATACCTTTGAAACCTCCTTTAATGAAGAGAAATTTATTTATTTCATTATGAATCTGCTTAATCTTAAACAAAGTGATATCGAAAATACATCATTTGGTATTCGCCAGGGATATAATATTCCTGAAATGTTTAGGCCTTATATTAGCAAATTTCAAAGAATAGCAAAATATCTAAAAGATGACAATAGAATTGATGTTTTAATTGTCTATCTTAAAAAAGACACTTCTATAGAACGCGCACGAAGTAGGCAAAGAAATTTTATTGCCGGATATCTCAAAGGTAATTATGGTAGTGATAAATCAAAAGATGCTGCTCTGGTAGCTTTTGTTTCTCCCAATGAAGCAGACTGGCGTTTCTCACTGGTGAAAATGGATTACCGTTTTGAGGAGGGAAAAAGCGGTAAAATAAAAGTCAGAGAAGAATTTACACCTGTCAGACGGTGGTCTTTTCTTGTCGGCAAAAACGAATCCAGCCACACTGCTCAGAGTCGGCTTGTTCATATTCTCGCTGATGATCAATATAAACCTACTCTTACCCAACTGGAAGAGGCTTTTAATATCGAGAAAGTTACTAAAGAGTTCTTTTTAAAGTACCGCAATCTATTCCTTCACATCAAAGAAGAACTGGATAAAGTAGTAGAAGATGATCTAAAAGTGAAAAAAGATTTTGCAGAAAAAGGCGTTGATACTGTAAATTTTGCTAAAAAATTTTTAGGACAGATTGTATTTTTATATTTCTTACAAAAGAAAGGTTGGTTTGGAGTTGAAAGAGATGGTGAATGGGGTACAGGCCCAAAAAATTTCCTGCGTCAGCTTTTTAATAAAGAATATGGGAATTATAAAAACTTTTTTAACGATATTTTAGAACCTTTGTTTTATGAAGCGCTTGCCCGAGAGCGTGATGATGATTTTTACTCAAGATTTAACTGCAAAATTCCTTTCTTAAATGGTGGACTTTTTGAACCAATCGGTGGTTATGATTGGGTGCATACAGATATAAATCTTTCCAATAAACTCTTTTCGAATAAAAATGACAATTATGAGGGTAATGGTGTTCTTGATATCTTTGATCTCTTTAATTTCACCGTAAAAGAAGATGAACCATTGGAAAAAGAAGTTGCTATAGATCCAGAACTTTTAGGTAAGACCTATGAAAAGTTTAATGCTATAAGACCAGATAATTACGAGGAATATAAAAAGGCATTAAAGAGTGGGGGAAAAGGCGAAGAGCACAAATTCAATAAAAAATTTGGTGTCTATTATACACCTCGTGAAATTGTCCACTATATGTGTCAGGAAAGTTTGATTAACTATCTCTACACGGTTGTTAATCAGGAATTAATGAAACAGCCAGCAAGAGCACCAAGGCAGATTAAGCTTATTGGTCCGGAAGAGCCTGAGCAACTTGGATTTCATACAGATAAGGAAATCGTAGATAAAAAAGCTATTGAAGAACTTATTAAATATGGCGAGCAATTTACCGAAAACGAAGTAGTAGCTTTAATTAAGGAACAAAGAATTAAGCACGGAAAACAAAAAAACTCAGATTACAAATTACAACTTTCAGAGATCAGAAAAAATGCAAAAGTTATTGATGAAAAACTAAAGGTCATTAGAATTTGCGACCCTGCAGTAGGAAGTGGCGCATTTCCTGTAGGTATGATGGCTGAAATTGTAAAGGCGAGAAATGTTTTATCAGTATATATTAAGGAGAAGAATAGAACACCTTATAATTTTAAGCGTGAATGTATTGAAAACTCTCTATACGGAGTGGACATTGACCCTGGCGCAGTAGAAATCGCCAAACTTCGATTATGGCTTTCGCTGATAGTTGATGAAGAGGATATAACGAAAATTAAACCTAAGCCTCTTCCTAATTTGGATTATAAAATAATGCAAGGGAATAGCCTGATTTCTGAATTTATGGGCATTGATTTAGATAATGATAAGCAGAATAATGAGAATGCAATATTGTTTTCCATAAATAAGACCAAAGAATTATACAAAATATTGAAAATCAAAAAGGATGAACTTTTAAATCAGACAAATACAGATAAGAAAAAAATATTAAAAAATGAAATTGAAAATCTTATTATCAAAATATTTGAAATAAAATTACAAGAACAAAAATCTGATTATTTTAGAAAAATAAGAGAAATTGAAAAAAAATATGAACGGCATCCGGTTAAAGAAGAAAGAGAAAGAGAAGTTAAGAGAGAAAAGGATGTACTATCCAGAAGAACTGGATTTAATTTAGAGGAAGTTGAAAAACAGTTAAGACAATATACCAGTAATCAGAAAGTTCGTCCATTTTTCCCCTGGAAATTATACTTCTCAGAAGTCTTCCAAGAAAGGGATGGGTTTGATGTAGTAATTGCCAATCCGCCGTATGTTAGAGCTGACAACCCAGATATAAAAGAACAGCGTAAGGCTATAATGAATTCAAATAATTTTCAAACTTTGTGGGAAAAATGGGATTTTTATGTTGCTTTCATCGAAAGGGGATATGAACTGCTTGCTTATAATGGAATTCTTGAATTTATTATTCCCAATGCGTATATGTCCTCTAAATATGCAGAGAAATCTCACGAATATTTCCTGCAAAATGCAACGATCAGTCGAATTGATTTTTGTTCGGATTTGAAAATATTTGAGGCGGCGGTTAGGAATATTATTATTGAATTTAAGAAACGCATAAATATAAAACATATTCCGTTAAGGATAAGGCACAAAGAAAAATGGGATAATTTTATTATTCTGCCTTCAAAGTCACAGTTTGAAATGAGCAAAAATACATTCAAATTTGATAGCGAAGATAAAACAATTGGGGATTTATCAAATACTTTAACTTGGGGTGAGGTTTGTTATGTGAGCTACGGTGTCGCGCAAAGTAGTGATGAAAAAAAATATAAAGGCGAATTTATAAAAGAAGATGTCTTATCTGACACACAAGACGATATCCACCCACTTGGGTATATCGAAGGTAAATATATAGAAAGTTATGTCGTTAGACAAGTTAGATATATTGAGTGGGGAACTAAAAGAAGTCCTAAAAAATGGCGCAGAATAACATTTCCTGAATTGTATAAACCTGAAAAAATAATGTTAGGTGGAATGACTGGTGCTATAATCGATGAAAAAGGATTGCTGTGTAATCATAGTATGACAGTTTCTGTTCTGTGGAAAAATTTAGCGTATGTTAATAATAGAAGTATTGAAGGAAGCATTAAGAAGGATTTTCATATAAAAAGTGCCCCGGTATTTAGAAAGCAATTAGAAGTAAATTCTGAATTATTTAATTTGAAATATTTATTGGCAATTCTCAATTCAAAATTTGCTTATAAATTTTTAGATTCAGTTAGACGAAGCCAAATTGGATTTTATCCTGATGATCTAAAAAAATTACCGATAAAGAAAATTCCTTTACCTGAACAACAGCCTTTTATTATTATTGTTGATAAAATTCTTTCCCTTACCCAATCCGAAAACTATCTTAAAAATCTACAGAACCAAGCCAAAGTCAAAGAACATGAACACCAAATTGACCAGTTGGTTTATAAACTTTATGGGCTGACCGAAGAGGAGATTAAAATTGTGGAGAAGAAAAAATGCAATGAAAATTAAAAAAATCAAAAAAGTTAGAAATTTTGGAACATTTGATAATTTTCAATGGCAAAGTAGCTGCCAGGAGTTTGAACAGTATAACTTCTTTTATGGCTGGAATTATTCTGGTAAAACAACTTTATCGAGAATTTTCAGATGTTTAGAAACTAAAACTCAGCATCCTGATTTCCCAAATGCAGAATTTTCTCTTGAAACTGATAACGGAAATATAACTCAAAGGAGTATTTCTAAGGATTATCCAATCCGTATTTTTAATGAGGAATTTGTTGAAGAGAATTTTCAATGGAATAACGAAATAGCAGAAATAGAACCCGTTTTAATTTTAGGAAAAGAGATAAAAGATCTAGAAATAATGGCAGAAAAATTACAGAAAGACAAAAAGAAAAAAGAAAAATTACTTGAAGAAAGTGAAGAAAAAGAGAAACGTATAGAACGCGAATTAAATGATTCTCTTACTGATAAAGCATCTGAAATAAGAAATATTTTAAAAATTACGAATCCCAGAGAATTCGACAAAAATAAATTAGAAGACAGGATTAAGAGTATAAAAAATTCTTACCAAAATCATGTTATTTTATCTGATGATGAAAAAGAAGAAGTACGCAACCTATATGAAAGCAGAAAACCAGATGAAGTTACTTTTGAATATCATCGTTTAAAACTTTCAACATATATATCTGAAGTAAAAAGTATCCTTTCCCAAAAAGTAGCCGCACAGCAAATCATTGAAAAATTGAAAACATATCCCAAATTAAGTGATTGGGTAAAGGAGGGCATTGAATTACATCAAAACAAAAAAGTATGCCAATTTTGTGGAAATCTATTACCACCCGATTTATTTGAAAGATTAAACAAGCATTTTTCTCACGAATTTGATAACTTAATGAATCAGATAAATTGTAAAGAAGATAAAATACTTGACCATATTAAAGAAATAAGAAATATAAGCTTTCCAGATAAAGCTCGTTTATTCGAAGACTTGCAAAATGAGTATCAAAGTAAATTGAACAACTTAACTACCCTAAAAAACGATTATATTCAGATTCTACAAGATTTAATTAAAGAGCTCAATAGAAAAAAAGAAAGCCCTTTCGATTTTTTAAAACAAAGAAAACTGCTTGATAATACAACAAAATTAGAAAATGCCATTGAAGGGATAAAAACAAACATAGATACACACAATTTAAAAGTGGATTCTTTCGAAATCGAGAAACAAAAAGCAAAAGAAAAACTAATCAAACATTTTATTGATGAATTTATAATAAATAAAGATTATTTCAAGATTCAAAGTGAAATTAAAAAAAACAATAATAACATTCAAACATTACAACCAGAATTAGATACGTTAGAGGAAGAAATAAAAAATATTAATAGCCAAATAAAAAAAGAAGTAATTGGTGCTGATAAAATAAATGAATACCTAAAACTATTTTTTAATGATGATAAACTAAAGGTTCAATTAACTGAGAATAGTAAATACAAACTTTATAGAAATAATCAAATAGCAAAAAACTTAAGTACGGGCGAAAAAAATATTATCTCTCTTATTTACTTTTTTGCAAAACTCGAAGAGACAGACTTTAGTTTTAATAATGCTGTAATCTTTTTGGATGACCCAGTATCGAGTTTAGATAGCAATCACATTTTTAAAGTTTACGCATTCATAAATGAAAAATTAAAAGATTGCGAGCAGTTTTTTATCACCACACACAATTTTGATTTCTTTAATTTGTTAAAGGATTTAAGTAGATACGATTTTAAAAACAAAGGAAATTTCTATCTGGTTAAGAAAATCAAAAATCTAACTGGAAAATTTTCTTGCATTGAAGACTTGCCTAATGTGCTATTAAAATACCGAAGCGAATACAATTATTTGTTTAGCATTTTGAAGTTATTTATTGAGTCAAATGATAAATCAAATTTTGAATTACTATATTTACTTCCTAATGTAGTGCGTAGGTTCTTTGAAGCGTATCTATTTATTAAATATCCAGATGGAAAAAAGTTTGACATTAAGGCAAAAACATTTTTAAAAGATACAAACATTAGTAACAAGCAAAATATATTAAAATTAATAGATGAATATTCGCATGAAGAAAACCCGGAACACTCTCAAAAATTTCCGGATATTATGGAAGTTGAAAATGCAGTCAGTTTTATTTTAGAAACGATAAAAAATAAAGATAAAGAACATTATGAAGCTTTATGCGAATCATTGAAAAGTAATTCAAATTAAGGCGAAATCTTCCTATCTTAAAAACAAGTTAGAATAAAAGCATATGAACGTCAAATTGACCGATAAGTAATTTATTTATTTACTAAGAAGTATATAAATGAAAATTATAAGGAACATTTTTCTGACAAATATTAAAATATTCTAAGGAATTATTTATGAAATGACTATAAAAATGGATATAATTAAAAAATTTATTGATGAATATAAAACCAAACAATCTATCTATGAAGATTTTGCGAAAGCTGTAGGCTTTATTTTAGAAACCCTTTTAGAGAATAATGAATTTCGATATCAGACCGTTTTTAGTCGGGGGAAAGAGATAAGCTCATTACAGAAAAAAATTACTGAGGAGAAAGAACTTCAAAAATTAAAAACGGTAACAAAAATTGACGACCTTGCTGGCTGTAGGGTTATTTTTTATCTTGATAATGATATTGAAAGGTTCAGAAATCATATTTACAAAGAATTTAATGTTATTAAGGAAAACTTAAAGTATTCGGAAGATGAGTATAATGCACTTCATCTTATAGTTAACCTTAATAAAAACAGGTTAGCCCTTATAGAATATGCTAAATTTTCAGATCTAAAATGCGAAATACAACTTACTACTGTCTTATATCATGCATGGTCAGAAATGAATCATGACATAATTTATAAACCTCAAAAAGAACTATCTAATTTTGATAAACAAGTTTTTAACTCATTGAAAAAACAATTTACTGGTGTGATGAAAAATTACATAAAAGAAGCACAACATACCTTTGATTTTATTTCTTATCAGGCTAAAAAAATTAAGCAAGGAAAACAAGTTTTCGATGTCGAATTTTTAAACAATATTATTCATTCTGAATCAAATAATGAATTATATGAAAATCTTACATTTTTGCATAAATATATCGAGGAGTTTGGAGATAAAACACCAAAAGAACTAAATATTATTAAAATTGTAGAATCTGCTTTAAAGAAATCAAAGTCACTAAAAATAAAGCCAATTAAAACTGCATTTGGTAACTTGAAAGGTTATAGTTATACAGATATTGCAGATGTATGCTTAGATATATTAAATGATTTAAGATATTTTTATCTGGAAGAGGTTTTTAACTTGCTTATTATGCTTTCATTAGATAAGGAACCTGAAATTAAAAAGAAATCTTTAGAGGTACTATCGCATTTTTCTAAGTATAATTTAGATGCTTTAAAAAATATTGGTTATTATCCACAATTGTTGATTTTGGAGAAAATTGAAAAATGGAGCACAAAACAATTAATTGAAAGAGTTGAATCTATTGCTGAAATTTCAGAAGAATTATTAAGCCCCTCTTTTGAAGGATATTCAATGAAAGATTATCAAACCTTTTCCATTCAATTCGGAGCACTAAAAGTAAGCGATGGCTTAAAAGAGATTAGAGAAAGGACAATTATATTACTTAAAAAGCTCTATTTACTTGTTAAGGATATAAAACAGAAGCAAAAAATTATTCAAGCACTTCAAGAAACAACCAGACTGCCGGGTCGAGGCGGTTATGACGAAGATATGGAGAATATGGTATTAGATAATACCAATGCTTTAATTGATTACTACATTTCAATTATTCCCAATGCTAATAATGAGATTATTAAAGATATAGAGGAAGATGCACACTGGTTGCCTCGAAGGTTTGATGCAAAGAAATTAGCCCGGATCAAAGAACTAAAATTCCTGATCAGTTCAAATAAGGAATACTCTATGTTTAGAGTGTTTGTCGGTTACGAGTATTATGATACTGCAGAGACAGAGGAGAGAGGCCCAGAAAAAATAGGTTGGAAGGAAGCAAGGGCACAAAGACAAAATAAAATACAGGAATTGATCAATGATATTTCAGAGGAAAATTATGAGGCTTGGGAAAAAAAGATATTATCAGTGATTAAAAATTATTCTTTCCCGGAAAGCCAAGGCCAATTTTGGCATTTCAATTTTTTCCTTAATGAATTAGGCAAACAAAAACCGGAAATCGCTTATAGATTGTTGATAGAAAATGAAGAAAAACTCGAGCCTTTTCTTACTCATTTAATCGCTGGGATTTGGGAAAGCAGGTTAAAAAGATTAGCAAAGGAATTGATTTCTAAGTGGGTTAACGAAGGTAAACATCTTTCTAAATGTGCTCTTGTTTTTGATTATGTTGGAGCAATGGATAAAGCATTGATTAATGAAATTTTCAATAAGGCAAAAAAAATTGGAGATAAAGATATCCAAAATGATACCCTTAACAATATTATTCGATCAATAGTAAAAAATTATTCAAAACATAAAAACACTAAGAATTTATTTATCAATTCCATCAAGGAATTAACGAAAAATGAGAATTGGAATTGGATTTATAATGAATGGCGTAATAGAGATTCAATTTTAAAATCATTAACTCGAACAGATGTTGATGTTATTTTTGAAAATTTATTGCTCCTTACAGATATTAAATATCCTGTTGAAGAAGTTCTCACCCCGATTGCTGAAAAATATCCGCAAAAAATAATTAGTTTTTTCTATAAAAGATTTTTAATTCAGAAAAAGAAAAAATTAGAAGATCATTATGATGCGATACCTTATAGATTACATCAAATGAACAAACCTCTTAGCGATAATTCAGAAATTATCGTTCCGGAAATATTAAAATGGTTCAAGGAGAAAGACTATTTACTTTATTGGGAAGGAAGTCATTTAATTCAAGCGATTTTCCCATCTTTTAATAAGGTTCTTGAAGAAGAATTAATAAAATTAATCAGATCCAAAAACAAAAAGAATATTAGGATAGTATTTGACATTCTCCATGCTTATCGGGGGGAGGAATTTTTGCATAACATTTGCAAAGAATTAATAAAAGAATATCCTGAAAATGATGATTACCACAAGGAAATGTTTATTGTTCTCTCGCAAATGGGAGTAGTATCCGGTGAATATGGATTTGTTGGAGGATTTAAAAGGAAAAAAGAAGAAATTCAAAGCTGGAAAAAAGATAAAAATAAAGCAATTCAACTATTTGTAAAAAAATACGAAGATTACCTTGACAAACGAATTTTATTTGAAAAGAAACAAGCAGATGAATTTATAGAATTAAGAAAAAGACGATTTGATAGCTAGTGTAATTCTTAAATAAATAAAAGGGATTATTTTTTATTAAATTTTTGTCCATTAATATTTTTGAGATTAAAGAAATAATTTTAAAGGAGTATAGCCATGAAATTATCTTTTACTATTTTAGAATTTATTTTTTTATCATTATCAGTAGTGTCTATTGTTTTCAATGTTCTTCAATATAAGGACCAAAGAAAAATAAAGGAAGAAAAATTTACACCCATTTATAATGGGTTAGTTGGATTATTCAATGATATAAAACTAAAAATCTCTAACTATTATCTAAGACAAAATTTATTGTTTAATCCCAAGAATCCATTTACAGATATTGAAGCACTTCGATGGGATTTTTATGAATTTACTATTTCATCTATTAGTAATTTAGATAGTTTAAGGGAACAAGTTGTGCCGATTTTAAAATCAATAGATGCAAACGAGGATCGAATTTTTAAAGGAGCTGATTTTGGATTAACTGATGAAGAAAAAAAACAAAGGAAAATGTTTTTAGAAAAATGGGAAGAAGAACAGGAGATTTTAAAAAAGAAAAGACAAACGGAATTGAAAACTCTTGAAAGTCAAAAGGATGTACAAAATTAAATGAAAGAATATGTGTCTTTATATCCGATATAACTTTATGTCTAACTAATGAAATATGAGAAAAAGAGTTATGAATAAAAAAAAGAAAAAATTCAAAATTACTCCAAATAATTATGAGAGTTACACCTATGGTCCTATTCAAATTAAACGTATAGGGCGAGTTATCCAAGTAAGTTCCAATTGGAAACCAGATGACTTTAAAAAGGCCAAAGAAAGAGTTAAAACCGAGCGTCCAAAATTTAAGAAAGCAATTGATAGAAAAATTCACGAAATATTAACTTTAATCAGACAATTTGAGCCTCTTGAACTTTTAGCGAGTGCCTTAATCGGAAATCTTTTTGCTGACCCTGAAGAATATTATAAAGAAGTTGCTCACAAACAGAATGAATGTTACGTTGAATATGCCCAAAGTCTTGCTTTAAGTCAAAAGCGTAAAGAAAAGCTGCCTTCTGCCACTAAAGAGGTAATTGATAAGTTTAATGGTTTGCTAACAGAGATTTTTAACGATGTTTTGTGGTATTTTGGAACTGAAGATACAAAAGGAAAATGGAATAAGATTGAAGAAGAATTAAGGTTTGCATCGATACAAAGGTATTTATTTGAGCGTGGCGACAGTTACCCAGAACATCATTTGGATATGGTAAGAGATATTTTTAAAGACCACGATTCATTATTCAAAACACATTACGGCTTTGATTCTGGCCAGATTATCTTAACTATTCAAGAGATAGCGGAACAATTACAAAATAATTTACGACAGCAGACCGAAATATTCCACCTACAAAACGAATTAAATGGATTGTTTAAAGAATTTGTAGACAAGGAAGGTCAAAATAGTTTCTCGTCAAATGAAGATTGCTATAATAAGTATTTTGCTCTACCAAATGTTCAGGAGAAGAAGAAAAAATTTGATGAAATTCAATTTAATATCGACAGGAATCCATTTGAAATTACCCTCGATAAAAACATACCTATAAAGTTACTCAAATTATTAAGCTCTAGTTTTGGGGATAATTATTTGTTTGCAGCTTTAAAACAATACCCTGCTTGGCCAATAAATGACTCAGTTGTTTATAGTAGGCCGCTTATAGAAAATAATGAGAAATTTTATTGTTTTTCTCCCCAAGTTTTATTTAGGAATACAGTTAATATTTTAGAAGCTTGGATTCAAGATAAAGATGATAGCTACTACCAAAGTACTTATCAAAAAAAAGGTGCAGAATACCTTGAGAACAAGACTTTTGAATACTTGAAGAATATTCTTCCTGGAGCAGAGGTATTTAGAAATTTATTTTATTCCATAACAGAAAATGGAGTAAAAAAGCGGCCAGAAACCGATGGTTTAATATTATACGATGAGAATTTGTTTATCATTGAAGCAAAAGCAGGAAAATTTTCTAAATCGGCAAAACGTGGTGGCTTAAAAAGAATGAAGGAAGATGTAAGCAAGCTTATAGATGCTGCCTACAAGCAAGCTTTGCGCACAAAAAAGTATATAAACGATACTCCAGAACCTGTATTTAAATATGGAGATGGCTCAATAGCGTTAGTTTTAAAGGATAAGGGGAAATATAAAAATATATATCTTCTTAATGTTACTCTTCAAAATCTTGCCCAACTCTCTACGAGATTGAATTCTCTAAAATATTTTAATCTTATTCAGGGAAAAGAGTGGCCTTGGTCAGTCTTTGTAAATGATCTAAGAATTATCTCTGAATTAATCGAATTTCCTTCTGAATTTTTGCACTTTCTACAGAGAAGGATTAAAGTCAATGATTATCCACAGTTTTATACAACGGATGAGTTGGATTTCTTAATGGTTTATTTTCGTGAAGGTCTTTATTTTGAAGATGGAATTTTGAAAGCGCTTGATAGATATATTCCCAGTGCTTATACAGAAGATTTGGATAAGTACTACGATTATATCGCTGGCAGGGTCGAAAGCGGTAGAAGACCAAAATTAAGAATTTCTAAAGCATATAAGAATCTTATAATTGAGCTGGAATCTACAGGTAAACCCCAGTTTACAAAAATTACAACAGCTTTACTTGATTGTGATGGCAAGACTCAAAAGGCAATTTTAGATTATTTAAATAAGGCAATAAATACTTCAAAAAAGGAAAATCGAAACGATGATTTCTCAATGTATTTCGATGGACGGGGATTAATGTTTTTGGTTAGTACAAATACAAAGCCTGATCCTGATAACCTTGACCATTATTGTAGATTGAAGATGTACCAAAAAAAATTTGAAGAATGGATTCTTGTAACTGTATGTGTGGACAAAAAAGGCAAAAGATTTTTGGATTTCAAGATTTACAATAAAAAGTGGGAGTATGATCCGGATATGGAAATACAATTGGACAAATTTAAGGCTTCAAAGATGGAAAGATTTAAAAAAGCAGGTCTAAAAATTGGAAGAAATGATCCATGTCCTTGTGGTAGTGGACTAAAATATAAAAAATGTTGTGGGGAATAACAAAGAAAGTACAGGAGATAGCCCACCGTTTTATTTAAATAAATAGTAGGGACAGACACCTATTTTTATTAACATCACTTCTGCAAGATGATAGGAAAAGATTGAACTAGTTCTGTAATTCGGTATTTTTTAACGGAAAACCTAAAGAAGCCGAGGAGTTTTTTATTCTGATAGTTGAGGTATTAGGTATTACTATAGATGACATCCTAAAGAAAAACCTCGTAAAATGAAAAGCTAAACCATAGAAAAAATAGGATGTGTCTCTTATTTAAAAATATATTTATAAATTATTCCTAAAAAAAGAGGATTTTTAGTATTTTTATAGAATATATGTAATAAAAATTGCAAGAAAACATATAAAAAGGGAATAGATAGTGAATATTTTAACGAATGAAGACGAGTTGTTTAAATTTAAAATTGAATTGCTAAAAAAGGAAATTGATATATTGAGTTCAATCATTGGTCGATATGATGATATATTGTTTAAAATAAAAGGTTGGACAATTACTTTGTGGATTGCAGTTGTTGGGTGGGGAATTCTCTCAAATTCTATGTTACTCCTTATCTTGGCTCTTTTTGTACCAATATTATTTTGTTTTTTAGAAGTACAATTTAAAATGATCCAACGGCAATATATATTTCGCGGGAATTATTTGCAGAAATTTCTTCATAATGACGAAAAATTAAAAGAAGTTTTTAAAGAGAAGAATATACCTCAGGATCCAGGAATATACGATCTTAATGCTCATTATATTGGAAAAATAAAAGAGTTATCTGAGAAGTATAAAAAGATGACAAATTTCTTTTGGATTATTAGATTTCCAAATGTATATTTATTTTATTTAACTATTTTAATTCTAACCATTACTGCAATAATTTTTGTATATTTCGATTGTATTCAAATTCAAATTAAAGAAATAATTGCAACTTTGACTTATTTAAAATAACAAAATGGAAAATAAATGGGTTATTTAAATAAAAATGAAAAAGTGTAAAATGACTAGAAATACTTCTGTAATTGTATTACTTAGTGGAGGAATAGATTCTTCTGCATGTGTTCAATATTATTTAAAAAATGGTTTCAGTACGAGTGCTGTTTTTATTGATTACGAACAGCTCCCGGTAAAGATGGAGGAATCTAGTGCAAAGAAAATATGCTCTTATTATAATATACATCTAAATACTATTCGAGTTAATGGTCCCGAATACTGTAAAAAAGTAGAAATTAAAGGACGTAATGCAATATTTGTTTTACTTGCCTTAATGTTCTATCCAAAACATGTAGGTATTATTTCATTAGGAATTCATTCCGGAACACCTTATTATGATTGTACGGAAAACTTTAGCAATGATATAAAAAATATTTTAAATGGTTATTCTAATGGTCAAATTAGATTTGAAGCTCCTTTTTTAAAGTGGAATAAAAAAATGATTTACGATTACTGTAAATTACAAAAAATCCCGGTAGAATTAACATATAGTTGCGAAATTGGAATCAATGGACCATGTGGAGAATGTCCTTCATGTAAAGATAGGAGTAATTTTAATGTTAGCTAAGGTTCGATTTGTTAAAACTTCTCAAGAAACTATTACTACTCCATTACTGGTTCCAGCATTTTCTAGTAGAGCAGATCCACATATTGACAGAATCTTAAAATTTACGAAAGAATTTATTACTGAACCAATTTTAATTAGTGCCTATGATGTCTATTATAAAAAATCAATAAAAGATATAACTTTCCCCGAAATGATATTTTTAGATAGCGGAGGATATGAATGTATAAAAGATCTTTGTTATTCTCAAGTTTATTACTCAAAGGATAAACCGAAAAAATGGGATATCAAATTATATAGTAAAGTTTTAAATTCCTGGCCTCGTAAAATTTCTACAATAGCTATTAGCTATGACCATTATAGAAGCAGAAAAACTATTACTAAACAAATAAGCGAAGCTAAGAATTTTTTCAAGGGGGAATCCCATTTTTTAAGCGATATCTTGTTAAAACCAGAAAATAAGGAGCTAGGAATTATTGAAGTCGATTCAGTTATAAATCAAATAGATTCGCTGAAAGATTTTGATATAATTGGTTTTACTGAAAAGGAAATTGGAGATTCAGTTTTAGATAGAATGACTAATATTGCAAAGTTACGAATTGCTATGGATAAAGCTAATATTAATAAGCCAATACATATATTTGGGAGTTTAGATCCAATCTCAGCGCCATTGTATTTTATTTCAGGTGCTGATATATTCGACAGTCTAACTTGGATTCGTTTTTCATATTTTAATGGTATGGCAATTTATAAAAATAATTATGCTGTTCTTAAACAACCTCTTGAATATAAAACAGGAAGATTAATATGTCAGTCATATGTAGATAATATTAATTCATTGAAATTTTTACAAATGCAGATGAAAAAATATATTTCGACTGGTGGAGATTTTAAGGTATTCGAATCAAATAGTAATCCTATCGAAAGAGCTTATCAAGCATTAAAAACAATAATAGGGGAGGAATTATAATGGGTGGAACAGGTGGATTTCCTAAAGATATTTCTTTAGAAGACATGCAAAGAAAAATTAGAGAAAGTGAAAAGAAAACTACCGATGAAGCATTTGAAGCTAAGGTTTCAGCAGAAATCAATACATTATTAGCTAATTATAATAATAGAGATACTAATGCGATAGAATCTCATATCGATACTATAGTAAAGGCAATCCAAAAAGAAATTGATGGAACTTGTAATATTGTTTTTGGTGGTTCTTACCAAAAACATACATATGTTGATGGATTAAGTGATATCGATTCACTTGTATTATTAAATAATTCTGAATTGATTAATAAAACTCCTAATGAGGTATTAAAATATTTTAGCGATATGCTAAAAGAACGTTTTCCGGAAAGTAATATTGAGATTGGCAAAATAGCAATAACTATTCGTTTTGCAGACGGAAAGATAATTCAATTACTTCCTGCCGTAAAAAGTGGTGATGAATTTAAAATATCGAATTCAAGTGGAGATAAATGGTCTAAAATAAAACCAAGAAATTTTACTAATAAGTTAACTGAAACTAATAAAAAAAATAGTAATAAAATGATTCCAACCATTAAGATAGTTAAAGCAATTAATTCATATTTACCAAAAAGCAAACAATTAACAGGCTATCATATTGAATCTCTTGCAATTGAAGCTTTTAAGGCATATTCAGGCGAAAAAAATATTAAAAAGATGCTTCAACATTTTTTCGTAAGTGCAAAGGATTTAGTAAAGTCTCCAATCAAAGATAAATCAGGACAGTCTGTTAATGTAGATGGGTATCTTGGTCGTAAAAACAGTATTGAACGGAAACAAGTAAGCATAATTTTGGAGCGTATTTCTAGAAGGATGAAGAACGCAAATTCTTCAGCTTCAGTCGAGCAATGGATGGAGATTTTAGGACAGTAGTTTGGTGAAAAATTTATTATATCGAATTAAAATAATATTTATTAATGTTGGGAAAAATGATTAAAAAAGCTGCAATATCAATAATTAAGCCTTATTTAAGGTTTATAAAGGAAAATCGTAAAATAAGAAAGGCAAGAAGAGATACGGCTAACATAGATTATAATAATTTATGGAAACGTTATTGTTTTTCTATGATTACAAGTCAACAAAAAATTAGTGAATTATTTTGGACTCATGTTTTTCAAGATAAGATTTGGCAAAAAATAAGTAGAATTTATCCAAAGAAAAAACCGCAATTAGATCTCGTTAAAAATACCCTACATCATCTAAAAATAAGATTTGCGGATAATAAAGCCCAACAAATTTGTAATGCGTGGGATAGAGACTTTAGATTAATAGCTGAAGAAATTAGTATGATTTTAAGCCATAAAGCTAATCAAAGTTATTCCCTCTATATTCGTTTATATGAGCTAGAATTAATAGATATTATTTTAAGAAATTTATCTGGATGCGGGATTGGTCCTAAAGTAGCCCGTTTGATGATGTTGTGGGATCCAGAAAATGGGATGGGTTTAGAATTTCAACATATAATCCCCATTGATTCTAGATGGTTGAATAGCTTAAAAAAAGCAGGTGTTAATCCTTCATTGTTAAATGTTTCTACAGAGAAAAAGTATCGTCAAGTTGAAGATAATTTAGTTGAGGCCTCTTATGAACTTAATATTTTCCCTTTTGAAGCAGATGGAATAGTATTTGGATGGATATTGAATTGATAAAAAAGAAAAGTGGCAAGACAGGGGATGTTCCTTTTTCACATTTTTACTGCACTTTTATCATATTTTGAAATAATAGGGACAGGTTGAATTAGCTCAATAATTCGGTAATATTTAGTAAAATAATAGGGATGGACAGCTATTTTCTTTGACCTCACCTCTTGCAAAAACCTATAATCTATCTATGCCGCGAATAGTACAAGCTGTTGAGGTGGGAACCCCTACCAAAAAGCTGGAAGGAATTTATCGAGGCTCCTGATAATCCCGATTAAATGAAAGGATAAGGGAAAAGAACAGAACAGGCCGGCCCCTTCAGAACTAATGATTTGGAAATAATTAGGGACACATCCCATTTTCTTAAATAGGATAAATAGGGACAGCTATTTATCCTGATGAGCGGTGCATATTTCGGAATTATCCGGACACTG
>Ga0265594_1001267_pt1 | contig 19764 bp, 24 predicted proteins | sample saktaG_11_FD_190147 | JGI IMG/M metagenome (GOLD analysis project Ga0265594, IMG submission 190147) | Saline water microbial communities from Sakinaw Lake, British Columbia, Canada - sak_2011_5_24_80m | ecosystem: Environmental > Aquatic > Non-marine Saline and Alkaline > Saline ... | reverse complement strand
GTGACAATAGCCCGTCTCCCTCATCATTTCCAAGTCGTAATTGGTTTTTTGTTTCAATCTTTGGTACTCCAACAATTTTCTCTGTCTCTTCAATTTCTTTAATTGCTCTTGAAGTTCCAATTTAATATTTTCGATGGCGATATCTAATTTCTTTGGAGAGGTAACCCAGAAATGAGCCGGGAAGATTTTGAAGCATTGGTTGTAAATTGTAAATTTAGTGTCTAAGGCGTCCCGGGCAATGGAAATTTTTTCAATTTCATCTCCGAAAAACTCAATTCTTAAAATCTTTTTGCCAGTAACCAGATAGATGTCAATGATATTCCCTCGCACTCGAAAAGTACCGGGCCTAAAATCAACATCGTTTCTTTGATACTGGAGAGAAATCAAATGGGAAATAAAATCTTTCCTTTTAATTTTTTGACCGCTTTTTATTTCCGAAGAAACCTGCTGGTAAGTTTCGGGCGAGCCGATATTGTAAATGCAGGAAACCGAAGCCACGATGATTGCGTCTGGCCTCGTCAATAAATCCTGAGTGGCCTCATGTCTTAATCTATCAATCTCTTCGTTTATCTTTGCGTCTTTCTCGATATAGGTATCGGTCTGAGGGATATAGGCTTCAGGTTGGTAATAGTCGTAATAACTGACGAAATAATGAACCGCGTTCTGCGGGAAAAACTCCTTGAATTCTTGGTATAATTGGGCGGCTAAGGTTTTATTGTGAGATATGATCAGGGCCGGTTTGCGCATTTTTTCGATGATCTTCGCCATGGTGAAAGTTTTTCCGGATCCGGTCACTCCCAAAAGCACCTGATGCTTGGCGCCGGCCTTTAAGTTTTTGGTCAGTTTCTCAACCGCCTGAGGTTGGTCCCCCGTGGGGCGAAATTTAGATACTAATTTGAACATTAAGATAAATTTTTAATTTATCGAAAATGTGAAATGAATTTTTAATTCAGTGAACATTGAAATAAATCTAAAGATTTATTCTTTTTATCCAATATTTCACCTTTATTCAAGTTTAAGCTAAGATAAAAATATATGACAGTTCTTTCTTTGTTCAGAAAAATTACCCCTTCTTTTTTACTTAGTTTTTATCATTTTGGCCTTTCTTTTTTAGGCGCACTTTTTTATTGCTTTCCTTCCCGTAAAATAAAAATAATTGGGGTTACGGGCACAAACGGCAAAACAACCGTAGTGAATATGGCGGCCAAAATTTTAGAAGAAGCAGGCTATGAAGTTGCTTCTTTGTCATCGATCAAATTTAAAATAGGGGGGGAAGAAACGCCGAACGCTTTGAAAATGACAATGCCGGGACGTTTTAAAATTCAAAGATTCTTAAGGCAAGCGGTAAATTGCGGTTGTCAGTACGCTGTCTTAGAGGTTACTTCGGAGGGGATTTTGCAGTATCGCCACAAATTTATTGATTTTGAGGCGGCCGTATTCACCAATTTATCCCCGGAGCACATTGAAAGGCACGGCAGTTTTGAAAATTACCGAAGGGCGAAAGGAAAACTTTTTGAGAGCGCCAAAAAAATCCACATTATTAATATTGATGACGAAAATGCCGACTACTTTTTACAATTCCCGGCAGAAAAAAAATACACTTATGGTTTGAATCAGGGCGATATTAAAAATAATAATGTTCAATTCAATCTTAAGCTTCTTGGAGAGTTTAATATTTACAATGCCTTGGCGGCAGCCTGCATTGGTATGTCTCAAGGGGTCAGCTTGGAAACTTGTAAAAAAGTTATAGAAAGCATCGAAGGAATCCCAGGCAGAATGGAATTGGTAATCCGAGAACCCTTTAAGGTTTTTGTTGATTACGCTTTTACGCCCAACGCCTTGGAAAAAGTTTATGAAACCTTGAAGCCTAAAAACGGAAAAATGCTTTGCGTTTTGGGCTCTTGCGGCGGAGGAAGGGATAAATGGAAAAGGCCGGTTCTGGGGAAAATCGCGGCAAAACACTGCGATAAAGTAATAATTACCAACGAGGACCCGTATGATGAAAATCCGATGACGATCATTGAACAAGTGGCAGCCGGTGTCGGAAACGGGGCTCGGAAAACATTAGACAGAAGAGAAGCAATCGGAGAAGCGTTAAAATTTGCTCAAGCGGGGGACGTAGTTATAATCACTGGCAAGGGTTGCGAGCCTTGGATATGCGTTAAAGGCGGCAAAAAAAATCCTTGGGATGATAGAAGGGTAGCGAAAGAAGAATTCAATAAGCTAAAAAGATGAAGAAATACAAAATTCTTGAGAACAAGGCCAACTTAAAAATCCAAGTTTTTGGCAGGATGAAAGAAGAATTGTTTAAAAACGCCCTTTCGGGAATGGCAAGCGCTCTCCGGGCTGAAACTGAGAATGAAAAGGCGAAAGCTAAAAGGATAACGATTGAATCCGTTGATTTGTCGGCCCTCCTGGTTGATTTTCTTAGCGAGGCGCTATATCTGATTCAGGTTCATAAAGAAATTTATAACGAGGTGAGATTTATTGAATTTTCCGATAACGAATTAACAGCGGAGCTTAACGGACAAAAAGTTGAGAGGTTCGGAGAAGATATTAAGGCCGTCACCCATCACGGCCTGGACATTCGCGAGAACAAAAAGGGCATTTGGGAGGCGACAATTCTATTCGATATTTAAGTTTATGTTTTTAAAACCAATGAATTTTTAATTCATTTCAATTTTCGATGAATTTTCAATCCATTTCAATATCAGATTTCATAAAAGTTAGTGATTGGCTATGGGAAATTCCTCAATCTTTCAGGGGTGATATGCGAGTTCCGGCAAGAATTTATGCTTCAGAAGCACTGCTAGAAGAGATAGAGCCCGAGGCGATAGAACAAGTTATTAATGTTGCTTCGTTGCCGGGAATTGTAAAGTATTCTTTAGCTATGCCTGACTGTCACACAGGTTACGGATTCGTTATAGGAGGTGTGGCAGCTACAAGGTATCCTGATGGAGTTATTTCACCTGGCGGAATTGGCTACGATGAGAATTGCGGAGTCAGATTGTTGCTTTCGGAATATTCCGAAAAAGAATTGAGACCTTATTTGGATAAATTGATAACTGAGATTCAAACAGAAGTTCCATCGGGCCTTGGCCGAGGGAGACAGATGAAACTTTCGATTGGACAAGTAGATAAAATTTTAGAAGACGGAGTGCCTTATTTGGTTGAGAATGGGTACGGAGAAAAAGAAGATATTGAAAATTGTGAAGAAAGGGGAAGAATGGAAGAAGCCGACGCCCTTTGCGTTTCGGAACGAGCTAAAAATCGCGGGAGAGACCAAGTTGGGACTCTTGGGTCAGGAAATCATTTTTGTGAGCTGCAAAAAGTAGCGGAAATTTTTGATGAAAAAGTAGCTCAAGTTTTCGGATTATTTAAAGAGCAGGTGGTAATAATGATACATACGGGGTCAAGAGGTTTAGGCCATCAAAATTGCACAGATTATTTGAGAACAATAATGCAGGCGATGCTGAAATATAAAATTCAACTTCCAGACAGAGAATTGGCTTGCGTGCCATTTAATTCACCCGAGGGTCAAAGATTTTTTAAAGCAATGTCTGCTGCTTGTAATTATGCTTGGGGTAATAGGCATATGATAAGTCATTATGTAAGGAAAGCATGGAAAAATGCGTTGGGAGAGAAAGGGAATCTTAGATTGCTTTACGATGTTGCTCATAATATTGCCAAAGTTGAAGAGCACGAAGTAGATGGTCAGAAAATGGAATTAATAGTTCATCGAAAAGGGGCAACTCGAGCCTTCCCTCCGAATCATCCCGATATTCCAGAAAGATATAAGGCGACAGGACAGCCAGTACTCATCCCTGGGTCCATGGGTACTTCTTCCTATGTTTTAGTGGGGACAGAAAAATCAAAAGAAGCTTGGTATACTGTTTGCCATGGAGCAGGACGGACGATGTCCAGGCATGCCGCCGCTAGGGCCGTTTCCGGCGAGGCCGTGGTCAAGAATTTGCAATCCAGGGGAATTATTGTAAAATGTTGGAGTTCACGCGGTATCGCCGAAGAGGCACCCATGGCTTATAAAGATGTTGATAAAGTTGTCGAAGTGGTTCATCAAGCCGGCCTCTCAAGAAAGGTGGTAAAATTAAAACCTTTAGCCGTAATTAAAGGAGAATAAATGACTAAGATGCCGAAATCAATCCGCAAACATATACGTAAAGAAAAGGCAAGGATTCGTCGGGGAGTTTTGGGTTTGAAGAAACAAAAAGGATTGATAGGTGAGCTCTATGGAGAATTTTTTAAAGAGCCTACAAAAAATAAACAAAAATCTTTTCAAAAAACTGGTTAAGAGCCAGTTTTTTAGATAAAATTAAGATGCAATAGGCGAAGAGGATATCACCTTCGCCCCGCTGTCGCGGGGCTCGGTTTATGAAAACTACGCTTCCAAGAGGGCAAAGAAAGGATATTAGCCTATCGAATTCCAAGCAGATTTATTTATCAAAAGCATAAGCAACAGGTTTCAAATTGCAGAAGAAAGACGGCTAGCTAGAGCTTTTTAGTCATATAAGTATCCTCTAATTTATATCCTAATTTTTTAAAATACTCTCTCGTTCCGACGCCGGCGATAACGCTGATTTTTTTCAGGTGAAATTCCCTTTTCGTTATCTTTTCAGCTTCCTTCATCAATTTTTTCCCAAGTCCTCGATGTTGGGGGGCTGTTTCTTTTCCGGCGATTGGAATAAGCAGCCCATAAGTATGAATTTCCCGGATTACCGCCTTGTTTCGGGAGGTAATTCGCAAACGAAGCAAACTGTAAAGCTTTGTCCTCTTTTTATTTTCAAAGTTTAAGAATACTTCTTTTCCGCCGGAAGCTTGGTAATCTATTCTCAATAGATAAATCCTCTCCCTCGGATCATAGGCCCTCCTAACTTCTCGGCATCTGATGCACTTGCACCGCCAATTTTCCCGTTTTATTATTTCAGCCAACAGCTGGCGAAGATTGGAAATTTTAGCAGGGCCCGAAACAATGGAAGACGAAGGAATGTCCCTGCTGATTCTTTGGATTCTAATGTAATAAGGGATTGTTTTCTTGATTTTTTTAATAAGGTTTATCAATTGGGATTTAGTATAGGGCTTATATTGACCTCTCCGCCATAATTTGTACAAAGGGGATTCTTTTAAAAGAGCGCAGGGGTAAATTTTTAGAAGGTCGGGCTGGAAATCTTGGTTCTGAAATAGTTCACTAAACATCTTTTCATCCCTTTCCAGGCTGGAACCAGCTAAATTGGGCATCATTTGATAAAGCACCTTAAACCCCGCATCTTTTAAAAGTTTTGTCGCTGAAATCGTTTCTTTGATATCGTGGCCGCGCAGATTTTTCTTTAAAACATCGTCATAAATTGATTGGACTCCCATCTCCACAAGCGTTACCCCCAACTCCCTTAGATGTCTGATTTCTTCCTTGTCGATAAAATCAGGCCTTGTCTCAATTGACAACCCGACAACTCGATGCTTGGCTTTCTCATTCGATCTTTGAGCTTCCCTTAAGCTTCTGCCGATTTTCTCGTTGCAAGCTATAAAGCATCTCTTTATAAACCAGTTTTGGTATCGTTTCGGATAATATGACCATGTTCCCCCTACGATTCTTAGTTCAATCTTATCGGTAGGATGACCTTCTGCCTTTAACATTTCAATTCTTCTTTTAACTTGCAGATAAGGGTTAAAGTTTAATTTTTTGGCCCTTTCCACGGCCGGTTCTCCGGAAACATAGCTTTTGGGGATTCCCGGCTCAATCGGACAGTAAAGGCATTTGCCGGGGCAGGGGTAGGGTTTCGTTAAAACTGAGATATTAACAATGCCGGACAGCGAGCGGATGGGACGGGTTATTAATAAGCTTTCAATAATTTTTGACGGTTTTATGCTTTCACTTTTAACTATCTCGTGATAAGTTCTCAATAAGGAGATATTGCTCGGGCAAGAAGACTTGTATTTTTTAGCTATCCTTCTTTTCGCTTTAGCCAAACCATCTAAAGTTTTAATTTTAGATTCAACCAGTTCTTTAATTGTAGCTTCTAAATAATTCATGGATTCGAATTACGCAAAATATTTATTGGAGAAAACGAAGGATGATTATAATCTGATTGCCGAAGATTTTTCAAGAACCCGTTGGAATATTTGGGCCGAATTTAATATCTTTAAAGAATATATCAACAGCGGGGATGAAATTCTTGATGTGGGTTGTGGAAACGGTCGGCTTCTGGAATTATTCAAGGACAAGGTTATAAATTATAAAGGCGTTGATGTGTCGGAAAAATTAGTTGGTTTGGCGAGAAAGAAATATCCCAATAATAATTTTATAATTGCCGATAATTTAAATTTACCATTTCCAAATAATAATTTCGATAAAGTTTTTTCCATCGCGGTTCTACATACCATCCCTTCCGACGAATTGAGGGGAAAAGCGGTATCCGAGCTCAAAAGGGTTTTAAAACCAAAAGGTCTTTTATTTATAACTGTTTGGGATATGTGGCGGAAAGACACATTTCCTTTGTTGATAAAATACTTTTTTTTAAAATTAACAGGCAAATCAAAATTGGATTTTAGAGATGCTTTTATCCCTTGGTCTGGCAAGGCGGAAAGGTATTATCATTTTTTTACGGAAAAAGAACTTCAATCTTTGGTGAAAGCAGCTGGTCTTAGCGTAATAAAAAAAGATATAACGTATAATGAAACAGGGAAGAGGTCTAATATTTATTTAATCGCCAAAAAATAATTTTAACTGCCCCTATAGCTTAAAGGATAGAGCGCGACCCTCCGGAGGTTGAAATTTCCGTTCGATTCGGAATAGGGGCACTGATAAACGTGGATGAATTGGGGAAACTTGACAACAGGGATTATTTCATTAAACTGATAACCGAGGGGGTGAGGGTTTTTTGCCCAAGGACAGATGGTTTTTGATAAAGGAGATTGTGGCAGCTGCCCGGTTATGTCCATCTGGACTTAAGTAAAAATCAAGTTTGTCAGAAGCTATTTCCCCCTCACTGAAAAAGAGCATAAGAATGCTCTTTTTTAGTTTAAAATAATATGTTAAAATAAAATCAATGAAACAAGAGAAATATGAAATTGTTGTTTCCGGAGCTGCTCAGGTTAGTCATTGCTGCGATGGTATAGAGAAGATAGCCAAGGAGGTTGGCAGGGAAATCGCCCGTCAAAAATGCAACCTAGTTACCGGAGCTACGACTGGCGTTCCTTATTTCTCGGCTTTAGGATGTGAAGAAGTAGGGGGTTTTAATATCGGGTTTTCGCCAGCCACTTCAGAGGCTGCCCATTTAAAAACTTACAAGCTTCCCTTAGTCCCTTTTGATATAATGATTTACACGGGAGCTGATTATACGGGAAGAAATATCATCATGACAAAATCGGCCGACGGTGTAATTATTATTTGCGGCAGAATGGGAACCCTACATGAGTTTGTTACCGCTTTTGAACTCCAAAAACCAATCGCCGTTCTGGAAGGGACAGGCGGCATGGCTGACAAGATAAAGGGAATTGCGGCCGGGCCTCATCGGGGGATGAAAAAAATCATTTTTGAGAGAGATCCTAAAAAACTAGTAGAAAAGCTGATTGCTCAGATCGGAAAAGAAAAAAAAGAATAATTTTAAGCGCGAAAAGGTCGAATAGTAAAAAATAAACTTTTTTTAAAATTTTAAAATAGATTTTAAATATTTATGCCAGAAGAAATTGAAGGAAAATTGATAGGAAGAATTTCTCATTATTTCGATCACCTTGGGGTGGCCGTGATTGAACTTTCCGACAAGCTTAAAGAGGGCGATACGATCAGAATTGTTGGCGGAGAGACCGATTTTACTCAACAGGTTGAGTCAATGGAGATGGAGCATCAGAAAATGAAGGAAGGCAAAAAAGGGGATTCAGTCGGATTGAAAGTGGGGCAAAAAGTTAGAGAGGGCTATAAAGTCTACAAGGTTTAAAGACGAAGTCGAATAAAACAAAGAAATTGTTTCTCTATCAATGATTTTTTCTGAAAGCTTTCAAATTATAATCCAGCTATTTTTGGCTGTCCTTTTGGGCGGTTTGATCGGCTTAGAAAGAGAACTCAAGAAAAAAGAAGCGGGTCTGCAAACCTATAGTTTGGTAACTTTGGGTTCCTGTATTTTTACCGTAATTTCTTTTAAATTCTTTTACCTTTTTCTTGCCGAGGCCGGGATTAGCTTTGATCCTTCAAGGGTGATCCAGGCAGTTGCCGTAGGGATCGGCTTTATTGGAGCGGGAGTTATTTTTCGACAGTCTTCCGGGACAGTGGGACTGACCACGGCTGCCGGCTTATGGGTAACCGCTAGCATCGGGATTGCCGTGGGGTCTCGGTTTTATTTTTTAGCCATCGCCGGAACGCTTTTGACTCTTCTTATTTTTATCGTATTTGGCTTATTAGAGCAGAAAATATTTAAGAAAGGGATAAGGTAACAAAGGGTAAAAAATTTTAACCTCTATGCAGAAACAAAACAAATCGTCCTCTCTCTCTCTCTCTCTCTCTCTCTCTCTGATATAGCCCTTAGAAAGTTTTCATCAAAAAACCGCTTTTTGTATGGCGGTTTTTTGATTTTGAATAAAAGGTCGAGATTAAATATTAATTACGTATTTTCAATTCATCCATGAATACGAAAAAAGGTTTTACCCTAGTTGAGTTGCTGGTGGTTATTGCCATCATCGGGCTTTTGTCCACCATTGTTTTGGTTTCTTTCGGGCCGGTCAGGAATCAAGCCAGAGACACAGCCATCAAAGCCAACATGAGTCAGATGAGATTGGCTACTGAAATACAATATGCCAATAGCAGCACTTATGTGAACGCAAATACTAGAACAGATTACCTGGCTGCCAATAGTGCCGCTAGTGCTGCTGGCGGGACCACTTATGCGGCTAATTTTTCTGCTAATGCATATTGTATTAAGTATGTATTGCCTGGCGGCGGTAATTGGTGTGTAGACAGCGCCGGTTATATCGGTAATAAAAACTGCGTTGTTGCAAATTTGACTTGCGAGTAATAGGAATAAAGGTCAACGCATTTAAAAGGTGATTATAAATATGCCTAAAAGAACTCTGATTCTCTTCATCGTTTTTGTCTTGGTTGCCATAGCTACCATAATAGTTCTCACGAGAGAGCCCTATCCAGTGGTGGAACTGTGGATAACTTAGCTAAGTTAAGTTTTAATGCCCAAAGTGATATTAAGCTTCCTTAAAACTGAAAATAAACAAAAAGGGTTCACCTTGCTTGAACTGTTGGTTGTCATTGCCATCATTGGTTTGATTTCCACCATTGTTTTAGTTACGACTGTGGGCACAAGAGAAAAAGCTTATGTAGCCAGAGGACAACAAAATCAGGCCAATGCTAAAATATACTGTGCGGCAAATCCCGGGGTATCAACCCTGAAGGGGAACACGGTCTATTGCGACGAAAAGTATGTTATGTGGTCAATAACTTTGGCTTCCGGAGGTACTTTTGCCTGGGGTCCCGAAACAGCCCTTCCTGGTTATGCCAAGGGGAACTGCAGCAATCTGACTGCCGAAGACATGGTTAGCTATCCTGCGTGCTATACCTGCGCTACTTTAAACTATGCCGGATTTTCCGAAGGGTGGCGTTTGCCGAGCCAGGGTGTGGTGGCGAGTGGGTACTGCAATACTGCCTGCGGCAGAGACGGTGTTTATTGCGCCCCAAATCGGCAGCTATGGGATTTTGGCAGGGAGAATTGCAGCAACTGGAAGCCTACTGTCTGCGATGCATCCCAAGGGTCATGTGTTCCTGCCTGGGATCCGTCCGCTGTAGCTGCCAACTATTGGTCGTCTACTGTGTACAGCGCTACCGATGCCTGGCTCGTGTATTTCTACCATGCCATCGCCAACCCCAGCACTAAGTCTAACGCAAGGAGAGTCCGTTGTGTTCTCGGGCAATATTGGTAATTTGGTTTTTGGCCTTTGAAAAATTTTTATAAAACATCGCCAGATCTTTGAAAAGTGTGCCTTGAATCAAGCATACTTTCAAGAGAGAGCGGTTAAAATTTATTGCGCTCTTTTTACCCCCACCACTTTTTATGTTCTATGTGGGGGGGGTATTGGCGGTCAAAAGGTCTTTTTTAAAAATCAGGCCTTTGGAGAAAAGATAAATAAAAGAGTTTTTCCGCTGTAGCTGACAACTATTGGTCGTCTACTGAGAACAGCGCTACCAATGCCTGGAACGTGAATTTCAACAATGCCAACACCAACACCAACACTAAGTCTAACGCAAGGAGAGTCCGTTGTGTTCTCGGGAAAAGAATTTTAACTCGGCCTTTATTAAAAAAGTAAAGGCCGCGATGTTTATGGCTCAAGCCCAGCACCTTCCCCTCTATCTTAAATTTTATCAATTAACCAAATATTTATACGAGAGAACCAGAAATTTTCCAAAACAATACAAATACACATTGGGACAAAGCATTTTGGATTTGAGCTGGGCTTGCTTAGATCTGTTAGTGGCAGCTAACGTTCTCTCTAGAGAAAAAAAGCATTCAAAGATTTTGGAATTAAGCATAACTTTTGACTGTTTGAAAATCAGACTCAGAATGGCCCAAGAAATCGGGCCAATTTCAATTAAGCAATATATTCATATCCAATCTTTCTATCTCAAAGAAATAGGAGAAATGATAGGTGGATGGTTGAAATGGAGCGCAGAATAAGATTGGTCAAGAAAGTAAGTTTTTGCTTAAAGGTGCTAAAAATGATAAATTAAATTTATGAAGTTTATTGCGGATTTTCATTTGCATTCAAAATATTCCAGGGCGACATCAAGAGACATGGATTTGGAAAATCTTGATAAATGGGCCAGGATTAAAGGGATCAAGGTTTTGGGGACGGGAGATTTTTCTCATCCTGAATGGTTTAAGTCATTGAAGGAAAAGCTGGAGCCGGCAGAGCCCGGACTTTTAAAGTTGAAAAAGCAAGATAACGGAACGCGCTTTTTATTGACCAACGAGATTAGTTGCATCTATTCAAAGAGGGGAAAAGTTAGAAAAATACATGTTTTGATTTTTGCCCCTTCTTTCGAAGCAGTAGAAAAAATTAATACGCAGCTGGGCTGGGTCGGGAATCTAAGGTCTGACGGCAGGCCCATTTTGGGTTTAGACGCTAAAGAGCTGGCCAAGATCGTTTTAGACAGTTCGGAGGACTGTTTGGTGGTGCCGGCTCACGCCTGGACGCCGTGGTTTTCTATTTTCGGTTCAAAATCAGGCTTTGATTCGATTGAAGAGTGTTTCGAAGAATACTCAAGATATATCTATGCTTTAGAGACAGGACTTTCTAGCGATCCTTTGATGAATTGGAGATTATCTTCTTTGGACAGGATTGCTTTAATCTCAAATAGCGACAGCCATTCGCCCCGAAAAATAGGAAGAGAAGCGAATGTTTTTGACACAGATCTTAACTACAGGTCAATCATTGGAGCGATTAAAAATAAAAATCCTCAAGAATTTTTGTACACCATTGAATTTTTTCCAGAAGAAGGGAAATATCACTATGACGGTCATCGTCTCTGCGAAATCAGTTTATCCCCCCAAGAATCTAAAAAAAGCGGCAATATCTGCCCAAGCTGCGGGAAACCCTTGACCATCGGCGTTTTGAACAGGATTGAAGCGTTGGCGGATAGGCCGGAAGGATTCAAACCGCCTGGCGCTATCCCTTTTAAGAGTCTGGTCCCTTTGGGAGAAATAATTGCCGATGCCTTAGGAGTTTTGTCGGGTGCGAAACAGGTTGAAAAAGAATACGAAAATCTAATTGGAAAATTTAATAACGAGTTCAATATCTTGATTGACGTCTCAAGGGGCGTATTAGAGAGCGTAACTCTGTCAGAAATTGCCGAAGGAATAATTCGGGCAAGAGAAGGCAAGGTATATATTAAACCTGGCTACGATGGCGTTTACGGTAAAATAAAAATTTTTTCCCCAGAAGAACAAAAAAAGCTATCTAAACAAGACACCCTTTTTTAATCGTTAACATTGGCAACAAAAGCTTGGCAGATGGATAACAAGAACAGAAACAGCAGATATCCGCCGGAGTCGGCTGGAAGAAGAATGACAACCAATATCCCTACGGCTTTGCCAGAGGAAAGAATTTTAGATATTCGTAAAAGACTTTTTGAAAAAGCCAAGGATTTCGAAACCTTAAATTATATCTATGTTCTTGACCAGGAAAGGAGATTAACAGGAGTGCTTTCTTTGAAGGATGTTTTTCAAAAACCGGGAGAAAGCAAGGTTGAAAATCTGATGACAAGAGACGTTATAAGGGTTCGTCCCCGTGCCGATCAGGAGAAAGTGGCGATTTTAGCTTTAAGACACAATCTTAAATCAATTCCGGTAGTGGGCAAAGAAAATCTTTTTTTAGGAGTGGTTCCTTCGGACGTTATCCTCGAAATTTTGCATTCGGAAGATGTTGAAGACATCTTGCGCTTTGCCGGAATTTCTAAACATAACGCTTTCGCAGTCAAAATTTTTCAGGCTTCCCCAACCGTTCTGACCAAATTAAGGCTTCCATGGTTGGTTTTGGGTCTTTTCGGCGGTCTTTTAGCTGCTCAAATAGTCAATTTTTTCGAAGGATCCCTGAGGGCTAATTTTATTTTAGCTGCTTTCATTCCTTTAATAGTGTATATGGCAGATGCCGTTGGCACCCAAACAGAAACTTTATTCATCAGAAGTCTAGTCTATAAACTGGATATAAGGAATTATTTTTTTAAGGAGGTCAAGGTTGGCCTTACCATTGCTTTAATTTTGGGAACTTCGCTTTTTTTAGTTTCTTATTTATGGTTTAAACTTTTCTATATAGGAATCATTCTGGGAGTTTCTTTATTCTTTACGATTGTGGTCGCTTTTCTTCTCGGTTTTTCGGTCCCTTACCTCTTGAATAAATTTAAAAAAGACCCGGCCGTTGGCTCCGGTCCCCTAGGGACAATCATTAGAGATATTTTAAGCTTAATGCTTTACTTCTCTATTGCCTTAATTTTGCTGAGATTTTTTCCAGGTAATTAGATTATTTTTCACCTCAAATTTTCCTTCCAAGAATCTTTCGATCACCCAGATGTTGGTTTTGCAGTGGTCCGTGATTTCGGAGGCCGAAACGGAACCTTTGCTTCCGGCCAGGGCCAAATAGGGAAGAATTTGATCGGCCGAATGTTTATCTAAACAGGCTTCGGATCTCTGTTCTTTTAATAATCCCAAAGCCGCTTCCCTGCCAACGTCTTCGGGTCCCTTTCCTAACTTACCCAGATTATCAACTCCGATCACCGTATTTTCGAACTCGCCAATCAGGCAAATCTGACTGCCGGGAGATTGGGTTTGATAATATTCAACTTTTTCTTGCGTGGGTAAATTTAACTTCCCGAGGATCTCCCTTGCGCCAGCCAACTGTCTTTCGGCTACTTTTTTGTCCTTCAAGAGATCAGAAGCGCTGGAAATTATTAGAATTTTTTTAAGATTTCCTCTTTCGATCAGATTTATTTTTTTCAGTTTTGAAGGATAAATTTTTGCTTCAACGTGAGCTCCGCCTTCGGGGTAATAGCCTCGCTTTAGAATATTGATTTCGCTTTTTAACCCCATTCTTTCCAAAGATCTTAAAAAAACATAGCGAAAATGATCAATGGTGGGCGAGAAAAAAGTGTCTGTTGCTCCGCCCTCAAAGGTAATTTTTATGGGTTCGGAAGAAAACAAAGCTGGCGGAATCAATATTTGCAAAATTAAAGTAATGCTTCCGGCAGTTTCAATCTTTATATGTAAATTTTTTGTTCCAATCTCGCCAGGGGAGAATTCAATTTCTTCCGAGCCCAAAAAATCTCCTTTCAAGTCAGCGTCGCTTAGCTCGGTTAAGGCCCGAATTCCCAAAAGGTGTTGAGTGCCCAACCCTGGTTTGGGTCTGTTTTTACGGATATTAAAAACTCGGCAAGGCTTTTTGGTAATTGCAGATAAGGCGCAAGCCGTTCTTATTATTTGGCCGCCCCCCTCCATATAGGACCCATCGATTTCAATTAGGTCGGTTGACATAGCGAAAAACTTATTCTAATATTTAATATTAATATGTTACCAAATATTTTAAAATACCCATCCATCCAAAAACTCATAAAAGGAGTGAGAAAAGATATTGTAAAATATATTGGCAAGGACAAGGTCTGTATCATTGGGTTAGGAGAGAATGGAATATTCTACGGAGAAGGAGTTTTTCAATGGCTTAAACAACAAAAATATAATGTTACTTTTACCACTATAGACGATGAGGGTGAGGGGTTGGAATACAAAAAATTAAAGGGGAGAAAGATTCTGATGGTAGACAGCCATATTATTACCGGAAGATGCTACCAGATAGCTTCGAGAATTTTGGCCAGCAAGAAAAAAAAATTAGGGATAAAAGATGTAAAATGTGCCGTACTGCATGACTTGCGCGGTATAGCTGATTTTGTGGCCGAGCGCTATCTTGTTCCTCATCCGAAATTAGATAAAATTGATTTCGACATTATGAAAGTTATTCTTCGCGACGGAAGAAAGTCTTTCGCCGATATCGCTTCCAAGATAGGATTAAGTCCAGTGGGAATAAGAAATAGAGTAGACCGATTGTTGGGGCAAAACATTCTGGAGATAAAAGGTTTGATTAATTTAGAGAAGTTTTATTCGGTAAGCGCCAATATCGGCATAAGAGCAGATAGCCAAACTTGTCAAAGAATAATTAAAAAATTAACCATCAATCCTCTGGTGTTCACCTTGATGAAAGTTTCGGGAAGCAATAAAGACCTTATTATTGATATCGTTGCTCCCAATAACAGGGCGATAGAAGAATTTTTAGATCAAGAAATAAGACCCGAGCCAGGTGTAAAATTTATAGAAGTAAATACCGGCGGTTTGCCGATTGTCCCGAAGGCAATCAGTCGCGAGGATTTCAAGCCCTCCATATCGCCAAAGGATTTAACGGAAAAATAAATGCCTTTCCAGAAAAAAATTAATTCCAAGAAGGCGATAATATTCGACTTTGACGACACTTTAGCTAAGACAAAATACGGCAAGAGCTATGGCTTGGAGTCGGTTTCTGCAGAGATTTACGACTTTCTAGAAAAAGAAGGAGTTGATATAGGTTTTAACAATTTATATCAGAAAATTAAAAAAATAACCCGTGGGATGGAGCAAAAAAAGGTCTATGACAGAAATTTGTGGTGGTTTTCTATAATAAAGGAATTTTCAAGGATACGTCCCCAAAGGGATTTTTTAGACGGGCTAACTAAGGTTTATTGGTCTGCCGTGAAGAAAAAAAGCGGGCTGTACAGAGATGCGCTTTCTACGCTGGCTTATTTAAAAGATAAAAAATATCTGCTTGGTATGATTACCGATACCGACGGAGTGAAAGAGTTGAAATCTGAAAGGATTAAAAAGATGGATTTAAAGAAATGGTTTGGTTCCATAGTGGTTGCCGGCGAAGATGTTAAACAAACCAAACCAGACAAAGCTCCCTTCCTTTTGATCGCGAAGAAATTAAATTTGTCCCCCCAAGAATGCGTATTTGTGGGTAATAATCTTTATGTGGATGTTTTGGGAGCTAAAAAGGCGGGTATGGTTGCGGTTTTGATAAAAAGAGATGATTGCAAAGCGAGAATAAAACCCGATTGGGTAATTCATACTCTTAGCGGATTAAAGAAAATTCTTTTATAGCGATTACCCCTTGACAATCCTTTTTAGTTTAATAAAATGAACTGTACCTGTGGAAAACCTTTAGAAAACAAAGAAAAGAGAGCCTTTTAATAAGTTTTTTAAACTCTTGACAGGATTTCTTTATCATCTACAATTAAAAAGACACAAGCAAATTCATTTCATCTTTACGAAAATGTTAACGAAAAAAAATAAAAATAATCCCTGTAGATTATGGTCTACTTCAAAAAAGGTCTATGCCACCATCGTTTTAGCTTTTGGAAAAATGATTGGTTGAAGGGATTAGTCGAACATATAAAAAATAATTTTCTACTAATCCCCTGAACCTGAAGGGGATTTTATAAAAACATGATAGAAGAAAAGAAGTTTTATCTAACTAAAGAAGGATTGGAGAGAATCAAGAAAGAATATAAAACCTTAAGAGAACTGAAACTCGCCAAAACGAAAGGAGAGTCTCCTAAGGTTTTGCATTCGGAAGATTTAAATCCGGAATATCTAGCCTTCCAGGAAGATATAAACTTTCTGGAATCAAGGATTATTGAACTTGAAAACATTATAAAGAATGCAGAACTGATTAAGTTGCCCCGAAAAGAAAAACAAAATATCGTTGATCTGGGCGCAACGGTCTTGGTTGAGACAGACGGCCAAGCGGACGAATTCACTCTGGTCGGTTCCTTAGAGGCCAATCCCTCTATCGGGAAAATTTCTAATGAATCGCCGGTAGGCAGTGCCCTTTTGGGCCGCAAGGTTGGAGATGCAGTCGTTGTCTCTTCACCGATACAGACAACTTATAAAATCAAGAAAGTAAAATATCATCTCTCTTGAGATGTTTTCCGTCTTTTAAGGGGGCGCAAAAGCCCTCTTTTTTGTTCTCATAAATTATGTTAAATTGAACCTGATGAAAGACCTTCTCGACTTTTTAATCGAGGTTGGAAAATTAAAAGGAAAAAAAAGAAGGGGATGGTTAATCCATGGAATAAAAGATGCAGAAACTACCAGCGAGCATATTTTCCACTTGGCGATTTTAGTTTGGGTTTTGGGAAAAAATAGGAAATTAAATTTAGAAAAAGTTATTAAGATGGCTCTTATACACGACTTGTGCGAAGTTTATTCACCCGATCTGACTTCTTATGACGCCGCAGCGATAAAAGAAAAAGGCAGAGTTACAATAAATGATGTTTTGACAATAAAACCGATTACTGGACGGCCTACTACAAATCAGAGGAAGAAAATGGAGAAGGTGAAACAAATACTAGAAAAAAGGGCGATGAAAAAAATTCTTTCTAAATTGTCCCCGAATCTTAAAAAAGAAATAAACGATCTCTGGTTAGATTACGAGAATGGGATCACGGCCGAAGGAAGATTTGTAAAACAGGCCGACAGGATAATAAATCTTTTACAGGGATTAGAATACTGGAAAAAATATGGAAGAATTAAACACGGACTTTGGGTTAGAAGAATTAAAGAAGTAATAGACGATCCCGTATTGCTTGATTTTGTAAAAGTTGTTGAAAATAAATTTTGCAAAAAATGCAAACACTAAAAAAGGTTATTTTGCCTTTAATTATTATCGGTGGTTTATTTTTTCTCTTTGGGCCGGAGGTTATTCCGGATAACCTTTATCCTCAAGAAATATTGGAGAAAGCGAAAAATAGCGATATCATTATTATTTTTAATTCTGGCGGCTGGGGCAACACTCCCCTCGAAAAAGCTGAGGATTTTGGCCCGATTATTGAAGAAATCCAAAAAACTCTTAATGGGTGGGGATATAGTTCAATTGTTATCCCTTACAATAGAACGAAAGATAGTTTTTCCGGGAAAATGACCGGAGCAAAAGATTTTTTGAATTCTTTTGAATCTTCTTCAAGCGCCTTGGCAGAAGAGATTGAATTTTTGACAGAAAAACTGCCAGGCAAGAAAGTTGTTATAGCCGGTTTGTCTGCCGGAGGAGCTTTCGTTACTAAGACCTACGAAAAAATTGCCGAAGGAGCTAAGGATTCAATTTTAACGATTACAGCAGGCACTCCTTTCTGGATAAAATCTCCCGATTCAGAGAATATTCTTAAGTTAGACAATGAAGGCAAGGACAGCTTGGCCAAAGGAGAAATTAAAACCTTGTTTCTTTCTTTGTTTAAGTCTCCTTTTAAATGGGTTTCTGCCAAAATTTCGGGGGAGAATCTTCCTTTCTCGCGGATAACGAATCAATTTGTGGGTCATACTTACGATTGGGATACGGCTGCTCCCGAAGTTATATCTTTTCTTACCCGAGCGATAGCAAAGGGTGGAAAAGAGGATTTATCCTCTTTGACCGAGGTTAAAATTCCTTAACCATGGCTTGGCTACGGCATAGAAAATGCTAAAATGTTAGATAGGATTTATGGCAAAGAAATTTTTGTTTTTTTGGATTTCTCTTCTTGTCGGAGCCGGGTTATTCGTCTGGATTTTGGAAACCGTAGGCTGGCAGAAAATCAAGAGTGCCTTTTTGGTTTTTACCGGTTGGCAAGGAATGGTAATCTTATTCCTTTCTTTTTTGATGGCCCTGATCGGGACTTGGAAATGGAGAGAAGTTTTAAAAGAAACAGGCGCTAACGTTCCCTTCCGAGACATCTGGAGAGCATATCTTGCCAGTTTTTCTATCCGGTTTTTGGCTCCGATAATTATCGTGGGAGCTGAGATCTTTCAAGGATATATTTTGAAAAAGAAAAATTCCATACCTTGGTCGCAGGGGATGGCTTCAGTCGTTATTGACAGGATTTTAGAATGGACTGCGAATTTGGCAGTAATTTTTTTCGGTGGGATAATCTTTCTTCTGACAATTGGGTTCCCGCCGATGGGATTGATAATAATTTTCGGAAGCCTATTTCTAATTTTTCTCGCCGGAGTTTCGTTTTTTTATTTTAAGACTTTTAAAAAAGAAAGCATAGCAAAAGCTTTTGGCAAGCTTTTCAATCACAACTTGGATGACCAGCCTCTTGAAATCGAAAAAGAAATTTTCAATTTCTTTAAGCCGAAAAAGAAAATAATGTGGCGGATTCTTGGCTTAAATTTTCTACGAGCCGGAGTTATGCTTTTACGGACATGGCTTTTAATTTTCTTTTTGGGGAAAGAGATTCCAGTATTATTCGCTCTTTCTATTCTTGGTTTTACTTATTTGGCAGTAATGATCCCCATCCCCACGGCTTTAGGTTCTCACGAAGTGATTCAAGCGTTTGCTTTTAATTCTTTAAACTTGGGAGCTGCCACTGCAACTGCTTTTACAATGATTATCAGGGGAGCCGAATTAATCGTTGCGATTTTCGGCCTGGTAATTTTATTTCGTTTAGGGATATTTCTGATGAAGGGGACCATTTTTAAAAAGATAAATAATTTCGTTAAAAACAACAATGCCCGGTCTTAACAAAATCATTAAAACTCTGATTCTTTCCGATTTTTTACTGCAATCCGGCTGGGGTTTGATAGGTCCCATTTTCGCCATTTTTATAACCCAACAAATCCAGGGAGGGAATCTGGCTGTGGTCGGCCTTATTGCCGCTACCTACTGGTTTGCCAAATCAGCCGTCCAGCCCTTTATTGCTCATTTTCTTGATGTGAAAAAGGGAGAGAAGGATGATTTTAAATTCTTGGTTTTCGGTCTCTTCTTGGCTAATTTGGTTCCTTTGGGCTATATTTTTGTTTCTCAACTTTGGCATATCTTTTTCTTAGAAATTATCAGGGGCTTGTGCATGGCTTGCGTGGTTCCCTCATGGGCAGGTATTTTCACCAGGCACATTAATAAGGGGTGGGAAGCGTTTTCGTGGAGCATTGAAAGCACGGGTGTTGGTCTTGCCGCGGCTTTTGCCGCTGCCTTTGGCGGGATATTGGCAACTTTTTTGGGGTTCAAAGTGGTTTTTGTTTTAGTCAGCTTTTTTGGATTAATGTCTTCCTTCCTTTTGCTTTTGATCCGCAATCAACTTTTTGCAAGAGATCATTTTGAGCCTAAAGTTCCACCCAGCGAAAAACCGGAAAAACAATTTTAGGCATGTTAAAAAATCAGGAATTAGCTAAAATATTTTACGAAATAGCAGATTACCTGGAAATGGATGAA
>Ga0265594_1001265_pt1 | contig 19790 bp, 26 predicted proteins | sample saktaG_11_FD_190147 | JGI IMG/M metagenome (GOLD analysis project Ga0265594, IMG submission 190147) | Saline water microbial communities from Sakinaw Lake, British Columbia, Canada - sak_2011_5_24_80m | ecosystem: Environmental > Aquatic > Non-marine Saline and Alkaline > Saline ... | reverse complement strand
CTCGGCTAAGTGCCCACAATATAGTTCAGGGAGGGAATAACAATGGGGTTTAAGGTTCTTTATACCTTTCCTACCAGCCAGAGAGGGATGGATATTGTCCGCGAGGTAGCCACTATCAAAATCCTAAGAAATCAGTATCCCCCACTCAACCCGATAACAGAGGACGAAGTCTTAGCGGAAATAGCTGAGGCTGATGCCATGATTAATGTAAGGTCGGTACCAACCAACAGGAGAATAATTGAAGCGGCTAAGAATCTGAAAATAATTGCCAGGCATGGACTTGGCTACGAGTGTATTGATGTGGAGGCTGCCAGCCAGCGGAGCATCCTGGTAACTAGGACGGTTGGGGAGGGTCCATACCCTGTAGCTGAGCACGCAATAGGCTTTTTGCTTGCTTTATCAAGGAGGTTTATTCCAGCAAATACCTCAGTTAAGAGTGGGAAATGGGAAACATATAAGTTCATTGGGAGCGAGGTGCGAAATAAGACTCTGGGAATCATCGGTCTGGGAGGAATAGGCTCCGAGGTAGCCAGAATTGCTAGATTAGCATTTCAAATGAGGGTAATTGCACACGACCCGTATATTTCAGAAGAGAAAGCTAGAGATGTTGGAGTGAAGTTGTTAGACCTCCATAGCCTCTTACGGGAATCTGACTATATATCCGTTCATGCCGCCGCAACCAAAGAAAGCAAGGGAATTCTGGGAGGGGAAGAATTCAATCTCATGAAAAAGGGGGCATTCATAATAAACTGTGCCAGAGGAAAGCTAATTGACGAGAAGGCACTCTATGCCGCCCTTGTCAGCGGGAAGGTGGCGGGTGCAGCTTTAGATGTTCTTGCTGAAGAGCCTCCACCGAGGGATAACCCAATCCTCAAATTAGAAAATGTGATACTGACGCCTCATGTTGCCGGAACTCCTGAGGAGTCATTAGAGAGGATGGCAATCTCGGTGGCTGAAAACGTAGCTGATGTTTTGAGAGGTCGATTGCCACAAGTTGAAGCCGTGGTTAATAAATCTGTATTAAAAATGCCCCCGTGGAATGAGATGAGAGGGGCTGACTGAAACTGCCATAGTCTGCTCTATTTACCTACCCCCGACCACAACCAAAGTTGTTACCCGTCATCAGTGGGCTTTGTGATACTCCAAGAAGGCAAGCAACCCGGCGATGCTCTTAGCATCACAAATACTGCCTGAGGTAATAAGACTGGAAATCTGACCAAGCGGCACCTGGATTAATCTGATGTTCTCGGTATCCTCAGCCTGCAGTTGGCTAGGGGTAAGGTCGGTAGCCAGATAAAGGTGAAGATATTCAGTGCAGTAACCCGGCGTAGAGTAAAAGCCACCTAACCTCTCCACTTTTTGGGGGAGGTAGCCTGTTTCCTCGGCTAATTCACGGCGAACAGTAGTCACCGGGTCTTCACCGGTTTCAATGCCACCAGCCGGTATCTCTAATAGCTCCCTCTCCACCGGCTTGCGAAACTGACTAACCAGCAGCACATTATCATCAGCATCAATGGCGATAATGGCTACACAATCACTATGCTCCACAATCTCCCGTGTGGTCTCCCGGCCACTAGGCATCTTGACCGTATCAACCCGCAGCTTTACCGCTCGCCCATCATAAATTAGCTGGCTAGACAGCGTTTTCTCTGCCAAGTTAAGCCCCCACCTCCAAGCGATAGATAAGAGCCACCTCATCACAATCGGGGAATTTGGGGCAACGGTAGCACTCAGCCCAGACCTTGTGCGGCAGCTCCGCCTTATCTACCAGAGTAAAGCCACACTTCTCGAAAAAGGCTGGTTTATTGCTGAGGCAAAAAACAGTGGAAATACCAAGCTCCCTAGCCTCCTTGAGACAGGCAGTTACCAGCTGGTTGCCAATTCTCTGCTTCTGGTTATCCTCAAGCACCGCCAGCGACCTTATTTCAGCTAAGTCCAACCAGCTAATATGCAGGGCGACACAGGCAATTATCCGCTCCCCCCGCCTAATTACAAAAAAGTCCCTGATATTTTCGTATATCTCGCTCAGCGGACGAGGTAGCATATCGCCCCTATCAGCAAAGGAGTTAATCAACTCATGCATCCGGGTTGCATCTTTGATTCTGGCTTTTTCTACTGGATTCAACCTACTGCTTTCCTTTCAATTTTTGCTCCAGAGAGCCATAGAAAGAGGTCTCTGGGTGAATTCTTAAAAAACGAGCCCTGTTAGAGCTAAGCTTTACATCAATAGTGGCACCGCTTACCAGTGGTAAATTTATATGACCATCAATGCTTAGTGTCGCCTGATGGGCAGTGCTAATGCGTAGTTTTACTACCACTGTAGGTGGTAAAACTAGAGGGTAAGCTGAGCTAAGGTGAGGCAGTATTGGCAACAGCAGAAACTCTTTAGCCTGCGGATGGAGAATAGGACCACCGACCGCCAGTGAGTAGCCGGTGCTGCCGGTAGCTGTAGCCACAATCACCCCATCAGCTTTATAGGTGGTTAGTGGCTCACCATTAATGCTGGCTTCCACATAGATTACCCGAGCTATTGCCCCCCGCGCCACCACTACATCATTCAGGGCATAAAATATACGGGGTGGCTCATGCTCCTGGTCAGAAGGACAAAGCTCTGCCTCAAGCAGAGCCCGCTCATCAATCCAGCCTTCCCCGGCCAACAAGGCAAGTAGCTTAGCCTGAGCCTCATCAGTGCTGAGTTCAGTCATAAACCCCAGCCTACCTAGATTTATCCCGGTAATAGGGATTAGCCCGGGGACTACTGCCTGAGCCGCCCGTAGAATAGTGCCATCACCACCAACAGTAAGAATTAAATCGGTATCGTTTACCTGAGCTCTAGCCTTCTCCCCTTCCCAAGCCGAGCATAGCCAAGCAGAAACGCCCCTTGAGCTTAAAAACTTTTCTAGCTTCTCAGCCAGAGTATAGGCAGCCTTAATCATCGGGTGGTAGAGAATACCAATTCTTTTCATAACCATAACTGCTTTCCAATAATAATGAACGCATCACTATGAGGGTAAGTGAAGTGTAACATTGGCAATCTGGGGGTGTCAAGGCTATGTACTCGTTCATATGATTAGTGACACATTGTTTTCTTACCTCGTCATTGCGAGCCGAAGGCGTGGCAATCCCCGGGCATTCCTGGAGATTGCTTCGGCACTTTGTGCCTCGCAATGACAATAGGAAGAGGCTCCTCACAATGAAACGAACAACCAGGGCTTGTTCCTAACCTAAAGTGGAGGATACTCTTATACTTTGAACTGTCACTCTCTATCTGAACTAGCTCAGGCTAGAGTCTGGCCAGCCCCAGGTTACTATGGGCTGGGAGATATTTCTTTCACCCGTCTAGACTCTTTGATGGCGATAACTATACTACCCACCACCCCGACTAAAAACCCTACTGGGCAGACGAAGACTGCCATCACAAAGAAGAACGGCTCGTCTCCCCCGTTCCAAAAATCGGTGCCAAACCAGTAGATAAGCAGACCATAAATGAAATTGTGCAATAAGAAGCTGACAAAAAATCCGGTGGAGGAAGCTCCGGTCAATATGAAGAACTTTTTAAGCTTTCCTCTCACCTTTTCCCTCACAGTTAAAAATATCAACGCCACACCTAACGAAAAGAAGACTATCCCCAAAGCAATAAGAAAAGCAAAACCCATAAGTAATCCTCTAGCTGCTGGAATCAAAAACACACTGGCGATTACTACAAAAACCCCGACTAATGCCCAGAATATTGGCCAGCTTAACCTTCGCTTCATTTTGTCTTACTCCCGAGAATAATTCTGGCACTTGGTATAGCTATCAGCAAAGCAGCAATAATGAACAGCCAGCCCGTCCATATTGGCAGCCAAATAGCCAATAATATACCCAGCCCCACCCCAAAGAGGAACTTGCCGGTAACATGCATGAAGAGGTAGGGATTTGGCATCCGCCTAAGTTTCTCTATCTTATCACCAAACCAGCCCATTACTCACCTCCTTTAACCTTCATTTCAGCAAGATTGTGTAAAGAGTAAAGCTACGCCAACACAAAGTACCACAATACCAACCCCCAGTAAGATATACAGGATGCGGAGGCGTCGTTCATCCATTTCTTAACCCTTTACCCTCCTGTCTCTATTTCTACGCTTACGGTAAACAACCTTGCCGAGCCGCTTAATTGCCCTGCCCGACTTAAACCTGTTCAGATTAACAAAACCCTTGGTTCTATTCATAGACTATCCGCCTTCGTCATGCGCTTCAGTATCGCCTTCGGGTAATTTTTAAACGTATTTTCGTCAGGCAATATATATCTGGCACATTTGCCTCTCAGTCATAAGACAAACGAGTTTTCTCATCAGCTAATGTTGGTTGAATAATCTCTTTCCATTTTGGTGAAGCCCATGTTTTCAGTTTCATATGTATATTATAGTATTTCTGAGGAATTGGGTGCGTCCCAATAACCACCTCTATCCCATATCTTTCTCTGATAAAATCACTGAAATAGGTTATGTATGGACACGGGGGATAGCCGACAACCAATCCGGTGGCAAGGTGGATAACCTGGGCTCCATTCCTCTTCATTTCCTCCGGAGCGTATTCAACGTTTCCACCAGGGTGACCGCCACAAGTGGTGAACCCAACCAACTCCACCTCCTGTGCATCATAAATACTGAACGCCCCTTCTCTGTTGCGGAGGGCTCTTAGGCATTTGCCTCCAGCACACGTATGGTAGCGGTCGCAGATAATAATTCCAATTTTAGTTTTATCCTTCATTCCACTTCCTCTTATTAGACTAAATTGCGAATAATAAACATATAGATGACTCTAGGTTCGCCTAATCCGCCAATCTCAGACTAAGTGTAGCCTCTGCTTCAGCTAGCTTCATCATAATATGGTATCAACTAGCGCTTAACCAAGCCAGCTATTCGCTTACCAAACTGCTGGCATCCAGCTATACATTTCTCATCTGGCGCTTCAATTGAAACTGCTCCGAATGAGCCTGATTGGTGACCGACTATCACCATCCGGTGCATTAACATAGCCTGGATAAGGGAAAGCAAGGTCGTCTCATTGCCACCATCTATACTTCCAGAAGAGGTAAAGGCAGCGCCAATCTTATCCCGAAGCTTGTCAGGATAGATTTCAATAGACTTATCAATAAGCGCCTTCATCTTGCCAGACATAGAGCAGAAACGGGTTGGTGAGCCCAGGACTATAGCATCAGCAGCAATGAGGTCATCTAAACCTGTGTTATCCACGCTCTTAACCTCAGCATCAAGTCCAGCCTCCTTTATTCCGTCACCGATGGCTCTTGCCATCTTCTCAGTATTACCTGTTTTAGAATCATAGACCACTAAAGCCTTAGGCATCTGGTACCTCCTTTGCCATCGCCAAAGCCGTCTTGCTGGCTTTGTTAATAGTAACGACTTAACCACATTATACATCATCACTCAGTCAAAAAAGAAGCTGTTTATCAGAGGGAAGTTTGAAGGGGCTCCGCCCCTTCAAAAACTACTTTCCCCCTCTCCTTGAAAGGAGAGGGGGATTAAGGGGGTGAGGTTGAAAGACAACCACAGTTAAAAAATGAGCATCCTGGCTGCCACTTCAGCTAGCTTCATTATGTAGCCGGGGATAACACCAAGGAGCAGGACGCCCAAACAGGAAATGGATAGGGCTACCCGTAGTGCTGGGGAAGAGGGTACCTTTTCGGCTGAGGCTGGCTGACCAAGCCACATCACCTTCACCACCCTGAGATAGTAGTAGGCTGATATTACACTGTTGATTACGGCTATAATCACCAGCCACAGCAGGCCATGATGGACCGCCCCACTGAAAATATAGAATTTCGCCATAAAGCCAGCGGCAGGGGGCAAACCAATAAGAGAGATAAGGCACAGGGTCAGAGCTAAAGCCAGTAGTGGCGCCCGCTTGCCCATCCCTGAATAATGGTCAATCAAGTCGCTATTGAGCTTGCCCGAGATGGCAATAATAGCAATAAACGCCCCCAGATTGGTGAGCGCATAGCTGGCTAAGAAGAAGAGAAGCCCGCTCCGACCCAGAATATCTGCGGCTGGGGAAAGCCCTACCGTGGCTAATCCCACCATAAGGTAGCCAGCCTGAGCTATGCTGGAGTAACCTAACATTCGTTTGATATTGGTCTGGGGAATGGCGACTACATTGCCTAGGGTCATACCAATAGCACTGAGCACGGCGAAGATTAGCCCCCAGTCCAGACTGAGCCACTCAGGAAGCCCGAAGGCAGAATAGAATACCCGCAAGATAATGGCAAAACCGGCAGCCTTGCTGCCCACAGAGAGATAGGCGGTTATCGGCGTTGGTGCCCCCTCATAGACATCGGGCACCCACATATGGAAGGGGACAGCAGCAATCTTGAAACCGAAGCCGGCTACCAGCAGCACAATGCCTAAAATAAGTGCTGGGCTGGCGAGGAGGGCTTGTGGAGGCATCGCCTGGATAGCTCGGGCAATCTCCCCCAGCTGAGTTTCCCCGGTAAAGCCAAAAACCAGCGCCATGCCATAGAGCAGCACCGCCGAGGCTACTGCCCCCAGCAGTAAGTATTTGAGCGAGGCTTCAGTTGACTTGGGGTCTTTGAGAAAGCCAGCCAAGATGTATAGAGAGATGCTGGTCAGCTCCAAGGCAACATAGATAGCGATTAGCTCAGCGGTAGCTGCCATCAGCATCATACCCAGGGTAGATAGAAGCACCAGGGCATAGTATTCGCCCTGAAAGCGAGCAAAATTGGACACATAATCCACCGAGGCTAGAATAACCAGGGCGGCAATAGCTAGAAATAGCAGCTTGAAGAACAGGGCAAAGTTATCCACCGCCAGCTTATTATTGAAGATAGCCTGAGAGCCACCCCCCCACATAGCTATGGTGAAGCTAGCCGATACCACCAGACCGGCCAGGCTGACCGCCACCAGCAGTCCCTTCCGCTGGTTAAAAAGGTCAAGCAGGATTACCACTATGGCAAAGGCAACCAAGCTCAACTCTGGTATAAACAGCTCAAGGTTCAAAATCTACTCCTTTGAAACACCAATAATCTTAGCTATCTGGAGAAGCCTCTTGGTATCGTCGTGTAGCTCCTCCCATATCTGGGGGATACGCTCTTTTTCCACCCATATCGCTTGACCGATATCACTGCCTGGCTTAAGCTTACCCCCGGTTACCCTGGCTAGATAATCAATGTAAATGACATGGAGAGTGACCTTATCATTTGACCTGACAATCCTATCAAAGGGGTGTAAGGATGCAACTAAATCTATTTCAAGCTGGGTCTCCTCTTTCACCTCTCTTTTAATTCCCTCCTCTATTGTTTCCCCCAACTCCAATTCCCCGCCAGGGCATATCCACTTACCCTGCCAGAATCCACCCCTCTCCGGGATATGCTTTACCAAAAGTATTCTGCCAGCCCCATCCTCAATCACTGCCCCTACACCAATCATTATCATTTGGTAACCCTATCCCCTTTATCCCCTTCCCCTTATCAAGGGGAAGGGGAAGATAATTTCTTTAGAGGGGCTATGCCCCTTCAACCTTCCTCTCTCAAGCTTTCCCTAAAACTCTCCTCATAAACGACCTCATACTACAGGCAAAATGCCGAGCTTAATAACATCGGTCAGGATGGCTGGATAGATACCAACCAGCATAATCACCGCCACAAAGATAAACATATAGGCTCTTTCTAAAATATCAGCATCCTTGACACCATCATATTTCTCCAATGGCGGACCATAGAATATGCGCTGTAACATCCACAAAATATATCCAGCGGTGATGACAATACCCAGCACAGCCAGGATGGTGTAAATTTGAATTCCAGAAACAGTAGTGCTGGAAAAGCTACCCACGAAAACTAGAAACTCAGCAGCGAAGCCACTGGTGGTCGGCAGGCCTAAGGCACCCAAGCCCCCTATAGAGAATACGACAGCAATAATTGGCATTTGCCGAGCCAGACCGCCGAGCTTCCTGAGGTCACGCTCATCGGCATTATGCATAACTAGCCCAGCCATAGCAAACAAAAGCCCGGTAATGAAGCCGTGACTGAACATCTGCAAGGCAGCTCCAGTCAGACTGACCTGACTCAGGGCAAAGATGCCTAACAGCACATAGCCCATATGACTGATGCTGCTGTAAGCAATCAGCCGCTTGAGGTCGGTCTGCCTCATGGTTACTGCGGCACCATACAGGACGCTAACTACAGCCAATGCCACCAGAATAGGCGCATACCTATGGGCAACCTGTGGGAATATGGTTACACACAGGCGAATCATCCCGTAGCCGCCCATCTTAAGTAGCGCTCCAGCCAGCACCACGCTTACCGCAGTTGGGGCATCGGTATGGGCATCAGGTAACCAGGTATGTAGCGGAAAGACAGGTAGCTTAACGGCAAAGCCGATAAAGAGAAGGAAGAAGATAGCTACCGTAGGAATAACTGCGGTAAACGAGCCAAGACCACTCCGGGCTAAGTCCACCATGCTGAGGCTACCAGTGGTGAAGTATAAGCTAAGGATGCCAGCCAGCATCATAGCACTGCCAAATAAAGTATAAACAACATACTTTATGGCTGAGTATTCCTTCCTGCCTGTCCCCCAGATGGAGATTAGGAAATACATAGGAATAACCTCTATCTCCCAGAAGAGGATGAACAGCAGAAGGTCAAGGGAGCAAAACACCCCCAGAATGCTTGTTTCCAGTAATAGGAGCCAGGCAAAATACTCCCTGGGTCTGAGGTCTATCTTCCATGAGAGGAGAACTACCAAGAAACCAAGAAAGGTCATCAGTATTACTAAAGGCAGGCTTAGGCCATCAACACCAACATGGTAGAAGGCATTAATGGTTGGAATCCATGACACCTTTTCCCCAAATTGAATTATCCCGGCGGCACCCAGCGACTTATCAAAATTACAAAAGAGAAAGACAGATAAAGCCAGAGGAATGAAGGTAAAAACAGCCGCCAGGCGCTTAATGCACCTATGGCCAAGATTAGGCAGGAAGGCGATTATAATTGCCCCCGCCACCGGGAGAAAGATTATGGTGGTTAGATAATTAAAACCCAACTACCCGACTCCTGTAAAGATTATTTATCTACCTCACCCCCTTAGATATTTGTTTAGAACCCTATCCCCCTTTATCCCCCTTCCCCTTACCAAGGGGAAGGGGGAAGACAATCTCTTGAGGGGGGCGAAGCCCCCCTCAAACTCCCTATCACTACTACTCGTACATCATCAATAACATAGTCAAAGCAAACACCACAGCCGATCCTGAAAGATAAATTAGGGCGTGATTCACATCTACTTCCCTCAAATCCCTCTTCCTTCTCACGCTTAAAGCAAGCTGATCACGACTTTGCTTGTCGAGCGTTTTTGCTATTTGCTGCTCAAGCTCCCAAGCATCCCTCACATATCTCGAAGAATTTACGAACCCTAAGAGCCCTATTATACCGAGCAGACACCCAGACACAATACCAACCAAGGGAGACAAAAGTAGATTGCCAATGATGACAATCACAGAAGTAGCTATGAAAGCAATGCCCCAAACTACCAGGTAACGGTCTAATCCCCTCGTTTCCTTCGCACTGTTTCCCACGGCTCTCTCCTTTCTTTACCTCATTTCTGCACAAATTCTCTGTGGGCTTCGCCCCTTCAAGCTTTCTTATATTTTATCCAAAGAAATAGATACAGATAATAATAGCCAATACACCGATGCCGATGAACAGTCCGTAGAGCTGTAGTTGACCGGTCTGGGCTCGCCTGATGGCTCTGCCCCCAGCCATAGTGGCATTAGCTACCCCATTTACCGCCCCATCCACACCCTTGTTATCAAACTGCTGTAAGCCGGCAAAGAATCCATTGACCAACGCCTTACCGACAAAGATATTCTCATAAAGCTCATCAAACCAGTATTTCCTAGAGAACAGGGTATATAGTGGGGCAAACATCCTGCCTATTCGCTCCGCCGATAGCCATTTAGCACTATACATAGCATAAGCAAGAAGAATACCCAAACCAGCCAGTATTAGGGATACCCAGGGCAGGGGGTGAGCTAAAATACCAAAGAAGCCTTGAACAAAGCTATGTGCTTCACCATGACCCATAAACTTGCCAAACTGCCCAGTAACATTCCAGAAACCGGAGACCACCGCCATGATTGCCAGAACTACCATAGGCATAACCATTACCGATGGCGATTCATGAGGTTTGCCATGAGCCTCTGGGCTACCTCCACGATACTGACCACCGAAGGTAAGAAATACCACCCGGAACATATAAAAGGCGGTCATAAATACAGTGAGCATGGCAAGGTAAAATAAGATAGGCTGGCTTGCCAGAGAACTGGCTAGAATTTCATCCTTGCTCCAGAACCCAGAAAGGGGCCAGATACCAGCAATGCTTAGCGAAGCGATAACAAAGGTGGCATATGTCCACGGCATCAGCCTACGCAGTCCGCCCATTTGCCGAATATCAAATGTCCCGGTGGCGTGATTGATACTGCCCGCACCTAGAAATAACAGTGCCTTGAAGAAGGCGTGATTGAACAGGTGAAAAATACCAATGGCTACACCACCAGTGCCCAGCCCCAGCATCATATAACCGAGCTGACTGATGGTGGAATATGCCAGAACCCGCTTAATATCAGTCATTACCAGACCCATAGTGGCGGCAAAAATAGCAGTGAAGCCACCAATGATAGCTACGGTGAGCAATGCTTGTTCCGAATGGGCAAAGAGGGGAAACATGCGGGCTACCAGGAAAACACCAGCCGCCACCATAGTCGCCGCATGGATTAAGGCGCTAACCGGGGTCGGACCCTCCATAGCATCAGGCAGCCATACATGGAGTGGAAACTGGGCTGACTTGCCCACAGCACCAGCGAAGATACCAATAGCTGCCCAGGTAAGAGTTGTGCCTGCCAGAGTTCCAGCAACAGCCAGACTATGAAGCTGAGCGATATCAAAAGTGCCAGTATTACGGAACAAGAGTAGTATTGCTGCCAGAAAGCCAAAGTCACCAAGCCGGGTAACAATAAAAGCCTTCTTAGCCGCATTAGCCGCCGCTGGACGATGAAACCAGAAGCCAATGAGAAGGTAAGAGCACAAGCCCACCAGCTCCCAGAAGACATACAGGAAGAGTAGATTATCAGCCACAACCAGACCCAGCATTGAGGCAGTAAATAATGACATAAAGGCAAAGTAGCGGTGATAACCTGGGTCGCCATGCATATAACCCTGTGAATAAATCTGCACCATCAGGCTGACCACGGTAACAACAATGAGCATCACCGCGGTTAGCGAATTCATTATCAACCCCAGGTGAATGGTAACCCCACCTTCAATAATCACCCAGTTTATATCAGGAATTGGCAGTTCATGACCCGGGGCAGCCAGCACAGCTACTAGCGCCCAAATTGATAGGAAGAGAGAACCAGCGATAGCAGTGATAGTGATATAGCCAGCAACTCTTGATTCCCGCAGCACGAAGGGTCTGATGAAAAATGATATTATTACAAATGAAAAAAGCGGTAGTAGAAAAATAAGCCAGACTAATTGATGCGGCATTATAGCTTCCTTAGCACCTCTTGTATAACATGCTCTTTTTCTTTCGGCACCAGAATAAGATAGGTAGCTGACTCCTGACCTATAACCTCGCCTGAGGCTGGCAGGATACGAGTCGGAATCCCTTCACCCTCAAAGAGTTCCTTCCACATCTCAGCCGTCATTAGGTTTTGTGCTTTTTTAATCTCTACCCACATATTGTTTATCAACCTCACTCCCTAGATATTTGTTTAGAACCCTATCCCCCTTCCCCTTGATAAGGGGAAGGGGGAAGATAATTTCTTGAGAGGGGCGAAGCCCCTCTCAAACTCCCCCAACTACCATTTCATCAGGTCGATTTTGGTGGCATCAATAGTTTCTCGGCTACGATAAATGGCTATTATTATGGCTAAACCAACGGCTGCCTCAGCCGCCGCCACCACCATAATGAAAATAACAAAAACCTGTCCGGTTAGCAGTAACGGCACGATATAGCGGGAAAAGGCAACCATAGCGATACTCACCGCAACCAGCATAATCTCAATAGACATTAGAATAACTATGGCGCTGCGTTTAACCAGAGCCCCGTATAGCCCGATGGAGAATAGAATGGCTGACAGTATAAGGTAATGCTCCAAACCCACAGACATAATGTTACTTCTCCCTTACCAAAACGATAGCCCCCAAAATGGCAGCTAATAAAAGGACAGCGGCAATCTCTACCGGCAAAATATAGCCGTTTTCGCCAAAAAGCCTAGTGGCGAGGGCAGCAGTAGTTGGCTCCACGGGCAGCTCAGCCGATACCTGCCACGGAGTATTGAGCAAGGCAAAACTTACCGCCCCCAAAAATAATACAGCCACAATAAAAGCAGGAATTCGTAATTTATTAGACGGGCTACCCCGCTGAACCTCTCTGGTCAGCATGATAGCTAAGATAATTAGTACCGATATGGCACCAACATAAATCAGAACCTGCACTGCCGCCAGAAAGTCAGCACTGAGAGTAACATAGATTCCAGCCACAGTGAGGAAGCACAGAATCATGGAGATAGCCGCCCGAAAAATATCACGCAGTAAAACTACGGCTAAAGCTGCCACTATAGCCACTACAGCTAATATCCAGAAGGCAATATCCAGCCCTATCACTTCTTCACCTTATCCCTATCAAGGAGTAAAGTCTGCCGAGGTAAACCTGCCTCAATCTTGGGTCGGGCATAACCACTGGGCTGCCTCTCCCCAGATAGCAACAAGCCCTCCTTATCCATTACCAGTTCTTGCCGACGATACCTAGCCCGCTCATAAGCATAGCCCATAAACAATGCCTCAAAGGGGCAAGCCTCAACACACAAGCCACAAAATATACAGCGCCCCATATCCACCTCAAACTTATCCACTATATAGTTATTTTCTTCACCCGTGGAGGTTATAATCTCAATGCAACCCTCAGGGCAGCTCTTGGCACAGGTAGCACAACCGGTGCACCGTTCCTTGTCCCAGACCAGCTCATTACCCCGAGTTCGGCGCGAGACGGTAAGCCTCTCCTCAGGGTATTGCGTCGTAATCGGCTTACGAAACAGGTGCTTAAAGGTTAACGCCATTCCTTTAGCTACGCCAATACCGTAGTGTTCAAACTTCAACCCTTCCCCCTCCTAGTCTGAAAAACTTAGACCATAGAACTACCAATACTACCATTATCCCCAAGTTTAAAAATATTACCGTCCATAATAAAGCCGGCGGCAAGGCAATTACCTCTATGCCAGTTATGACCATGTTAATCAAAGCCAGGGGCAGGAGACACTTCCAGGCAAATGCCATTACCTGGTCTATCCGCAAGCGGGGTATAGTGCTCCGCACCCAGAAAATAAGGAAAAATACACCGAATACCTTAATCAAGAACCAGAGGAAGGGGGGCAACAGGGGTCCCCTCCAGCCGCCAAGAAAAAGGGTGGTAATGATAGCCGAGATAGCCAGGACTTCACAGTATTCTACTAAATAAAACATGGCAAACTTCATCCCTGAGTATTCAATATGAAAACCAGCCACAATCTCTGATTCAGCCTCCAGGAGGTCAAAGGGGGTGCGATTAATCTCAGCACAAGCTGCCAGGAAGTAAATGATGAAACCCAGCGGCTGTAGCAAAATAAAGGGTATGTCCTGAGCCTCTACAATGCTGTTCATAGATAGAGAGCCAGCGATTAAAACCACACCAATAATGGATAACGCCAGTGGAATCTCATAGCTCACCATCTGGGCTACAGCACGCATAGCCCCGATAAGGGAATACTTATTATTGGAACCCCAGCCAGCCATAAATATCCCAACTACACCAACCGAGCTAACAGCCACCACATAAAGGATGCCTATATTGAGGTCAACCAGCAGTGCCCCGTCGTGGAATGGCACCACAGCAAAAATCATCAATGCTGGGACAAAGGCAACCACCGGTGCCAGCCAGTAAACCCACTTATCCCCTTTAGCCGGGATAATGTCCTCCTTGATTAGCACCTTAATAGCATCAGCCACCGGCTGCAAAATGCCGAGGGGTCCAGCTCGATTAGGACCAAGGCGCACCTGAAAACGGCCGATGCCCCTCCGCTCAAGGTAGATAAATCCCATAACCATAGCCAAAACAAAAGCCATGATAATAACTACAAACACTCCCCAATGAAGCCAATAACCCCCCGGCCAGTCAGGGGACAGGGTTTGCGGATAATAATTGAATATAGCCACTATCTATCCACCTCAGCCAGACAGATATCAATGCTACCAAAGATAATTACGGCATCAGCCACCTTCCAGCCAATCATCATATCGCGAAGGGCAGTCAGGTTAATTAGGGTTGGTGCCCGAACGTGGAAGCGGTAGGGAGCAATGGAATTATCTGACACCAGATAAAAACCAAGCTCACCCTTGGGGGCTTCAATATGCCCGTAGGCTTCACCCTCTGGGGGATGAAGTAGGTGAGGCACCTCAGTTCTTACCTCGCCCGGTGGTAGCTGCTCCACAGCCTGCCTGATAATACGCACGCTCTGGCGCATCTCTTGAATTCTTACCCAATAACGGTCATAACAATCGCCAACACTGCCGGTGGGTATATCAAATTCCAGGCGGTCATAGACAGAGTAAGGGTCTGCCTTACGGATATCCCATCTAACACCACTACCCCGAAGCACCGGACCGCTGGCTGAGATATTAATAGCCAGCTCTTCAGGCAGAATACCTACCCCCTTGGCGCGAGCCAGCAGTATCTCATTCTCAGCCAGAAGCTGGTCATACTCATCAATAAAACCGGGCATGGTGGTGACAAACCTGTCCAGGGCAGGTAAGAATTCAGCGGGGATGTCGTGGCTTACTCCACCTATACGCATATAGTTATAGGTAAGTCGCTGACCGCAGACCATCTCAAACAGGTCCAGAATCTTTTCCCTTTCCCGAAACATATATAATAGGGGAGTCATAAAGGCACCGCAATCATTCAAAAAGGCGCCAACGCCAACTAAGTGACTGGCGATGCGCTGTAATTCCGCCATAATGACCCGTAGGTATTCAGCCCGCTCAGGAACAGGAATTCCAGCCAGCTTCTCTACTGCCAGAACATAAGCCAGGTTATTGCTCATTGAGGCTAAATAATCCAACCTATCGGTAAACGGGATATTCTGGGTGTAGGTGCGTCCCTCAGCCAGCTTCTCAATCCCCCGATGGAGATAACCAAGAACCGGCTCCACATCTACAATGACTTCACCATCAAGAGTCAACCTCATGCGAAACACCCCATGGGTGCTGGGGTGCTGGGGACCTACATTGATAACAAAGGGCTCAGTTTTAAGTGCCACTATAGATAATCCTTACGCAATGGATGTCCCTGAAAACCCTGCCAGAGGAAGATGCGCTTCAGATTGGGGTGCCCATCAAAACTAATCCCCATAAGGTCATAAATCTCCCGCTCCTGAAAATCGGCTCCTCGCCATAAACTAACTACTGAAGGAAGCTTGGGCTTCTCCCGCTCATAACATCGGGTTTTCACTACCAGGCTGTGGTTATGCTTTAATGAGGTTAGTTGATAAACCATCTCAAAGTAGTCATAATAATCAACAGCGGTAATGCTGGTGAGGTAATCAAAATCAAGACCGGGGGTGTCTTTCAGAAAAGTAGCTACAGCTAACCAAGACTCGCTGTTAACCACCAGACTATCTTGGCTAGAGTCTACAATGCTCCCCGGAAGTTGTTCCTCTACTTGGCTGGCTATTTCTTCACCAGAAAAGGCTAGTGTCATCCCCCTATCCCTCGGTAGCAATGCTCCGCTTAGATATTTTGTCATGTATCAGCCTTATGCCATAAAGCAGAGCCTCGGGGCGTGGTGGGCAACCAGGCACATAGACATCAACGGGGACTATGCGATTAACTCCGGGCACCACACTGTAAGACTGAACGAAGGTGCCGCCGCTAATAGCACAGGCACCCATAGCCAACACCCACTTTGGCTCAGCCATCTGGTCATAGATTCGCCTCAACTGTGGCGCCATCTTCCAGGTTAAAGTTCCAGCAACAATCATCAGGTCAGCCTGGCGGGGTGAGGGGCGAAAGATTTCCATACCAAAACGAGAGATATCAAAACGAGAGGCAGCAGTAGCAATCATTTCAAAGGCACAGCAAGCCAGACCAAAATTCACCGGCCAGAGTGAAAACTTCCGCGCCCAGTTAAGCACCCCATCCACCGTGGTCACCAAGACGTTGCGCTGTATTTCCTGTGCCAGCCACCTATCCGGGTCAGGAATAGGCTGCTGGCAGTGCGCCTTTAGCGACTCTATAGCCTCACCTTCAGCCCTATCAAGCTGCTTATCACCATAAACGTATATTCCTGGTTTATCTTTTACTTCCATTCCAAGACCTTCTTCCTCCAGGCATAGATATAGCCGACAACAATAATGGAAATAAAAATAAGTATGCCGATAAAACCAAAACTGCCTATTTGCCTGAGGTTAACTGCCCATGGATACAGAAAAACAACCAAGATATCAAGAGCAATAAATAGCAGGGCATAAAAATAGTAACGGAAATTAAATTGAACCCATGATTTACCTACGGTCTCCATGCCACATTCGTAGGTTGAGCTCTTAACAGGATTAGGCTTATGGGGAACAATACCAATAAATCTAAGAAAGACAGGGAGGAGAAGGGTGCTAACAGCAAAAAGAATAGCAACTATAAGAAATAACGCGATATAACCATAATTTGCCAGCAACTACTGTCTCCCTGCCTCACAATAACGACTGTTAGTATACCACGCCAATCTTGCCTAAGACAATGGTGGTTATGGGGATGGGTTGATTAACTACCTTGTGCTGGTTACTTGACGAAAAGCAAGCTCTAATTGTATTGTAGTAGTAAAGGGGAATATACCTTCAATTAAGAATGCGAGTTATTGCTGGCAAAGCCAAAGGACATCGACTTAAAGCGCCAAAGAGGGCTGCTACCCGTCCAGCGACAGATTTAGTACGGGGAGCGATTTTTTCTATTCTAGAAACTACTACCAGCGATTGGGCACAAGTGCTTGATTTATTTGCTGGTAGTGGCGCTCTGGGGATTGAGGCTTTAAGCCGTGGCGCAGGTTGGGTTGATTTTGTTGAACATGAACCACGATGTTGTGATATAATTAGACAAAACCTAGAAAAAACAAAACTTGGCGCACAGGCTCATATTTATTGCTGTAGTGTAGCCAAAGCACTCTCCTTTCTTGAAAAGGAGTATAATATTATATTGATGGATCCACCCTATTCTAATTTATCTATAGACAGCCTAGTAGCACAACTGGCAACCTCTAGGCTGGTGGGGACAAATTCAACTGTTGTGGTAACCCACTCCCCCCACCACCCCCTAAAATCAACCTATGCCCCATTAAATCTCATTAAAGAGCACCGTCACGGTGATAGTTGCATCGCAGTATACCAAAAGGAGGGCAAGCCTTGACTATTGCTATTTACCCCGGTAGCTTTGACCCAATAACTAATGGGCATCTTGACATTGCCACGAGAGCAGCCAAGCTTTTTGACAAGCTAATTATTGGGGTCTATGATACGCCGAACAAACACCTTCTATTCACCACTGAAGAGAGGGTAGAGATGGCAAGGCGAGCAGTGGTGGGTTTAGCCAATGTTGATGTAGTATCTTTTACCGAGCTTACCGGTGATTTCGCCAAGAAGGTAAAAGCACAAACTATGGTGCGCGGGCTGAGAATGAGCGGGGATTTTGAGCGAGAGTTTGACATGGCAATGATGAACAGAAGGTTATTCCCTGAGCTAGAGCTAGTTTGTCTAATGGCAAACCCAGAATATCAGTTCCTTAGCTCCAGCTTACTCAAGGAAGCAGCCAGCTTGGGCGGTAACATTACAGACTTTGTCCCCAAACACGTGGCTGCAGTTTTAAGAAGGAAGGTGAAAAGCAAAATGTAGGCATTGTCCACAAACGAGAGCATTACCTCAAAAACAAACCAATTCCTTAAGGAATAAAGCCGGGAGGTATATATGGCGTACAAAATTAGCGACGAGTGTATTAGCTGTGGTGCCTGTGAAGCAGAATGCCAAAACGAAGCAATCAGTGAGGGGGAGACAATCTATGTGATTGACCCCGATAAGTGCACCGAATGCGTCGGTAACTTTGAGTCACCCAAGTGTACTGAAATTTGTCCCATAGACAATTGCTGCATACCTGACCCAGACCATGTGGAAAACAGAGAGCAATTGCTGGAAAAGTGGCGTAAGCTACACCCGGGTGAAACCCCAGCCGCTAGCTAATATTGCTCAGTTTAAGAATCAATCATTACTCTCATCCCCCCTCTCCTCCACAGGAAAGGGGGGATGGAAAGATTTAGTGATAGCCTAACCCGCTACTGAAAGAAAGAGCGTATCACATCAAACTCATCAGGCAGCAAAGCCAGTATCAACGGGAATCTATCTAATAATATAGCCGCTACAATTGATTCAGTAATAATGCTGCCGGCACCCAACCATTTGACCCAGGTGGCTAATAGGGCAGCACAGAATATAGCCCCCAGCACTAAGCCAAAGGCAGCGCCACCAAGGCGATTGACCCAGCCCAGCATCACCACTGAGGCAGCCCACTTCAATAGCGAGGCGAGCACAGCAGCAATTACCATTACCCCGATTAGTATGATGGCAAAGGCAACAATTTCAGCCACCTTTTCGCCAGGAATAAAGGATAGCTGGTGGGAAAAGGGGACACAGTAGCGCCCAGCCAGGATTACCCCAACTATTACCCCAGCTAGGGATAAAACAGCCTTTATAATCCCCATTCTTAGCCCAAGGAAGGTAGAAATAGCTACAGCTACTACGATAACTATATCAAGCCAATTCATAGAGATTGTTAACTTCCCTCACTCCCTTAATAAACGACCCTTTCATATCTAACCTCATTTTCTGCATTTGAGTCATCCATAGCGCAGAGCGTCAATGGGGTTTAGCCTGGCTGCCCTTGCTGCCGGGTATACGCCAGAGGCAAGACCAATGAAGATTGACACTGAGATAGCCAAAATCACAATGAATGGTGAGACCACAGCGTTGATTTGGAATCCACCAAGGTCGATAAGAGAGATTCCTTGTGCCACCAGCCAGGCACCGGTCAGTCCAATGGCACCTCCCACCAGACTCAACATGGCGGCTTCCAACAGGAATTGCATTAGAATATCCCTGCGTTTGGCTCCTATCGCCTTACGCAGGCCTATCTCCCGGGTGCGCTCGGTTACCGAAACCAGCATAATGTTCATGATACCAATACTACCTACCAGCAGGGAGATACCGCCAATCATTCCCAGGAATACGGTTAGCGCCAGGGTTATGGTCTCAACTGTCCCCATTAACTGCTCTAGGCCGGTAACGGCGAAATCATTATCCTCATCCTCAGCGATGCGGTGGCGCTTCCTTAAGAGGGTTTCAATCTCTTCTATTACTTCGTCCATCACCTCAGCGCTGGCTACCTGTACGACGATTGACTGCACAGCGTCTTCCCCGCTGGGTGTCGTCTGGGAGAACAGCCGGACCTGATAGGTGGTTATCGGTGTTATCACCATCTCATCCCAACTAAACCCGAAAGATGACATACCCCTAGGCTCCAAAACACCGATGACGGTAAACCGTTTATCCCTGATTTTGACCTGCTGACCGACAGGGTCATCACTATCAAACAGGTCTTCAGCAGTTTTACTCCCCAATACCACCACCATATCCCTCCTGGCTATATTCACT
>Ga0265594_1001263_pt1 | contig 19809 bp, 24 predicted proteins | sample saktaG_11_FD_190147 | JGI IMG/M metagenome (GOLD analysis project Ga0265594, IMG submission 190147) | Saline water microbial communities from Sakinaw Lake, British Columbia, Canada - sak_2011_5_24_80m | ecosystem: Environmental > Aquatic > Non-marine Saline and Alkaline > Saline ... | reverse complement strand
TAAAAAAAATATTTTATGTAAAAAAATAAATAAATATTAATTTTTTTAAAAAAATCAAATTTTTATAGGGAAAATTTTTGTGTACTTTTTTAAAAATGACGACATTACGAACAGACACTATTTAATGACAATTAATGACTATATGTTAAAATTATAATTATTTTCAGGCAACCATGTTCGGCTATTGACGAATGCCTGATAAATTAGTTCAAATTATTACGAAGCAGAGTATAGAAACTAAATACAGGAAACCAGCAATCTAAAATACATAATCTGTAAAGATTAAAACTATGAAAACATTTTATTTTATTATTTTTTTCTTTTTTTTCTTCTTGTCAGCATTTTCACAAAACAATACAGATTCTTTACAATATTTTCAGGATTCTACTATAGAAGAAACAGAGCTAGGTATTCCTTTTTATGATAAATATAACAGTATTATTGGTGGGGACTCTTTAAGATATTGTAATGGAAAAAAATGTTCGGAATTTATAAAAGATTATTATCCTGATGGCAAAATAAAACATAAAGGATATTATGTTGACGGGCAACTAACATCTGTTTATAAAAATTATTATGACAACGGGCAATTAGAAAGGTCTTTTAAAGTTAATACCCCACAAAAAAGCACTATAACAATATATTATAAAGATGGGACTTTAAGGTCTAAAGGAAAATATCTTAAAGCTTCTATTTTAGAATGGGAAGATTATTATCCAAATGGAAATTTGGAATCATCAGAAAAAAATAACAAAAGTTTAGATTATTATATTCACTTTAATTTTTATTATGAAAATGGAAATCCGCAAAACACACTTGAACTTATTGATAAAAAAAATAAAATCTATACAAGCAAAGAATTTTTTGAAAATGGACAAGTAAAACAGGAAGGCAAAAGAATTCAAAATCAAGCAATTAATGATTATTTTAAATCAGGTAAATGGTTGATATATAATAAAAAAGGAGAGTTAATTGATAAAGAAACTTATGTCAGAGGTGAGTTAATTGATGAAGCATCTACAACCAAAGACAATTAATCAGGATATAATATACAATTGGAATACAAACGGTTTGAGTGAAGGAAATTATTTTATATATGTTGCAGCATTTATTAATGATGATACCACAAGTATTGATATAGGAAGAGAAATATTTTTAGGAAATGCTGCCAGTATGGATAATCTTTGTCCGAATCTTACTTTGTTTCAGATTTATCCAAATCCCGGCAGTATAGCAACAACAATTAGATATAAAATAGAAAAAACAGGAGATATAAACTTATCTGTTTATAATATTACCGGACAAAAAGTTGCCGATTTGGTTAACAAAGTTCAAAATCCGGGTTTTTATACTATTAAATGGGAGCATAAGCAAATTGATCAGGGAGTTTATTTTTATAAACTAAAATTTAATCAATATAATATAGTGAAAAAAACTATAATATCCGGTTCTTTGTAAAAAAAATATATGGACTTATAATGGTTACTAATTTATATATTTGCATTTTAAAATAAGTCAGAAATTAAAATATCATGAAACCTTCATGACCTCAGGCAATCAAATTCGGCTACTGATTGCAAATTCCGTTGAAAATCCCGCATTTATCGGGATATTTATCGGAACGAATGCCTGATGGACATATAAGGGAATGATTATATTAAGCCATTAGCCATTGGCTGTTAGCTATTAAAAAAACAGCCAAAATCTAAATGCTAATAGCCAAAAGCCATAAGTAATTGAAAATGAACTAATTATAAAAATATAAACAGATGAAAAAAATTGGATTAGCAATTTTTTTATCCTTCTTAGGCGGATTATTTGTTATAAATGCTTGTAATACAAATCCAAAAGAGGAGGTAAAAGCAAAACAAATTTTAGATAAAAATAATGAACAAAATGATAAAAAATTTGTTCAAAAAAAAGATACATTCAATTTAAAACAAAACGAAAATATAGAGTCAGAAAAAGAAGATGAAATAAAATCAGAACAAGTTTTAGATAAAAATATAGATAAAAAAAATGATGAAATAGATAAAAATACTGTTTCAAAACAAGAAGGTAAACCTGAATATTTAACTGCAAAGACCTTTCGTGAAAAAGTATGGAATTATGAAAAAAATCCTAAAGAATGGGTATTTGAAGGCAATTTACCTTGTGTTGTTGACTTTTATGCTGACTGGTGCGGACCATGTAAAATGGTTGCTCCTATAATGAAAAATTTAGCTAAAAAATATAAAGACAAAATAAACATCTATAAAGTAAATACAGAAAAAGAAAGAGAATTATCTGCTGTCTTTCAGATAAGAGGCATACCAGCAATTTTATTTTGTCCTAAAAATGGTAAACCTGCTATGCAACCAGGAGCTTTATCAGAAGAAAAATATATTGAAATATTTGAAGAATTCCTTTTAGAAAAAAAAATAAAAAATAAAAAATAAAAATAATTATGGAACTTTTAACAAAACAGACCTTCTTAGAAAAGGTCTTTAATTATGAAAAAAATAAAGAATGGAAATTTGAAGGAAAACTTCCATGTATCATTGATTTTTATGCTGACTGGTGCGGACCATGTAAAATGGTTCATCCAATACTTATAGAATTATCTAAAGAATTAGAAGGTAAAATCAATGTTTATCAGGTAAATACAGAACAAGAGCAAGAATTAGCATCAGCTTTTGGAATAAGAAGTATTCCTTCTATGCTATTTTGCCCGATGGAAGGCAAACCTCAGATGTCTGTTGGCGCATTACCAAAACAAGAATTGTTAAAAGCTATTAATAATGTATTATTAGATAAAAAAGAAGAAGTAAAATAATAATATTAAGAATTTTAGCAATTAAGGGTTTGTGAATGATTTATATAATTTTTATTAAGAAATAATTCTTCTTTCCTTTTTGCACTAACAGATATTTATTATTGATAAGCATTTCTGACTTGATTGTAAAATTATCATCTTTTACTTTTCCCTTGTTAACAGAAATGCCATTATTTTTTAACATTCTTCGTGCTTCACCTTTTGACTCAAAAATATTTGTTTTTACAGTTAAAAAATCAATAATATCAATACCTTGACTTAAATCATGTTCTAAAACTTCATATTTAGGCACACCTTCAAAAACAGATAACAACATATCTTCTGATATTTTTTTCAAAGAATCAGCAGTTGCTTTGCCAAATAAAATTTCTGATGCCTCAACAGCAGCATTATAATCTTGTTTTGAATGAACCCTTATTGTAATATCCTTTGCAAGTGTCTTTTGTAATATACGAAGATTAGGCGCTTCATTATGTTGTCTTTCAATCTCTTTAATCTCATCTTTTGATAAAATGGTAAATATTTTTATATACTTTACTGCATCCTCATCAGAAACATTTAGCCAAAATTGATAAAATTTATAAGGAGATGTCTTTTTAGGGTCAAGCCATATATTACCTGTCTCGGTCTTGCCAAATTTTCCTCCATCTGACTTGGTAATCAACGGACAAGTTAATGCAAAAGCCCTTGTCCCTGTCATCTTCCTAATCAATTCAACTCCTGATGTAATATTTCCCCATTGGTCAGAACCACCCATCTGTAATTTACAATTTTTATTTTCATTCAAATATAAAAAATCATAAGCTTGTAATAACTGATAAGAAAACTCTGTAAAAGAAAGACCTGTCTCTAACCTATTTTTCACAGAGTCCTTATTTATCATATAATTTACAGTGATATGTTTACCTATATTACGTAAAAAATCAAGAAGGTTAAACTTTTTTGTCCAGTCATAATTATTTACAAGTTCTGCTGCATTATGTTTACAATCAAAATCAAGAAACTTTACTAATTGTTTCTTTATACATTCCTGATTATAACGCAAAATATCTTCATCTAACAAATTTCTCTCTTTTGATTTTCCCGAAGGATCGCCAATCATTCCTGTTGCACCACCAATTAATGCTATTGGCTTATGACCTGCAAGTTGAAAATGCTTTAACATCATTATTGATACAAGATGACCAATATGTAAAGAATTTGCTGTCGGGTCTATCCCTAAATAAGCAGAAGTAACTTCTTTATTAAGTTGTTCTTCTGTGCCGGGCATAATATCATGAACCATACCTCTCCATCTTAATTCTTCAATAAAATTCATATCTAATATTGTTAATTTTTAAAATATTATTTATCTGTTAGTTAGTGTCCGTTCATAAAGTCGCTGGTAAACCGTTGAAACGAGGTGTTAATGATATAAAAATAATACAGCTAATACATTAATTGTTTTTTTGAAACATTATTCCACTTGGCCTGACTTGAGTATTCTGTAAAATAGATTTTAATATCTGCCTGACTGGCATAATCTGTAAAATATATCTTCTTATCCGCCTGACTTGAGTATTCTGTAAAAAACCATAAGCCCTCATTGCCTGTTGCCTGACTTGAATATTCTACTTTATAAACCAGCAAATCCGCCTGACTTGAATATTCTACAACAAAGACCTTTATATCTGCCTGACTTGAATATTCCACAGAAAAAACTTTCTGAGCATCTGTATTGTTAAATAATAATACAAACAAAAAAATAGCAGAGATATATAATAATACTTTTTTAATCTTATAATACATAATAATTAATTTTTAAATTTATTTATGCAAATGTATAATTTTTTATAATGTTTTTTAATAATTTTGCTATATTAATATACAAAATACAGTCCAAAAATTATTTAGAAACTAAATAATAAAAAATTTATGAACTTTTGTAAAATAAAGATGGTTGCAACAGATTTAGATGGCACCTTACTTACAGACAACAAAAGTATAAGTAAAAAAGATTTTAACACTCTTAAATTACTTAAAAAATATAATATCTGTCGTATCATTGCAACTGGACGTTCTTTATATTCTGCAAAAAAAGTGTTAAATGATGATTTTCCTGTTGATTATTTAATCTTTACATCCGGTGCAGGAATTTTTGACTGGAAATCTAAAAAAATAATACGTTCCAAAAAATTATCTGGCAAAAAAGTATCAGCGATTTCAGATATTCTGATAAAAAATCAGGTTAACTTTATGATACATAAACCAATTCCTGATAATCATAAATTTATATATTACAAAACAAATAAAGATACTCTATATACTTGTGATGACTTTGATGCTCGCTGTTATCTTTATAATGAATTTGCTATACCTGCAAAAATAAAACCAAAAGATTTCGGAGATGCCTGTCAAATAGTTGCAATAATTCCTAATGACTTACTGTTATTCCAAAAAATAAAACAAAAATTTGAACCCGATTTATTAAAAATAAATATTATACGAACAACATCTCCTCTTAATAAAAAATCTATCTGGATTGAATTTCTTCCAAACAAAATTTCAAAAGCCAATAGTGTAGAATGGCTGTGCAATAAAATAGGAATTAATCAATCAGAATCTTTAAGTATAGGAAACGACTATAATGATATTGATTTGCTAAAATGGACAAAACATAGTTTCGTTGTATCTAACGCTCCTGATGATATTAAAAATCAATTTACTGTTAGCAAAAGCAATACAAACAGTGGATTTACCAACGCTATCATTCCTTATCTATGGAAAATATAAATAATAATTGACATTGTTAATTAAGTATAGATAAATCATTTATGAATAATAGATGAACTGATATATTAATACTTTGTTGAAAAAATTAAAAAATTGTAATAATTGGAAAAATTATGGATAAGAACTTAAAAAATCTTTGCAATTTTTTCAATATTTAATTAGCAATACCTAATAATTTGGCAAAACGACATAAAAATTATATCTGTAATAAATTTACAGGGGCTTATATTAATAATATCATTATAAAAAAAAACAAACGGATTTTAATCAATAAACAACATTTGGTTACAATTTCTTTTTGTTTATATTTGCACACTTATAACAATTCTTAACAAAAAAAATATGGATCAGGTTAAAAAAGCACTTAACGAGTCGGCTACAATGCGATGGATTGCATTATTATTGATTAGTACTATAATGTTTTCAAGTTATTATTTTTATGATGTATATTCTTCAATCAAAGACACATTACAGTTAGAATTAGGATTAAGCAATACTAATTACGGAAAAATGTATGGAGCTTATTCTTTTCTTAATGCTTTTGGTATGGCTTTTATTGGAGGTATGATACTTGATAAATGGGGTATAAGAAAAACAGGAAATATGTTTATCGTTTTTTTAACAATAGGAACCATTTTAACTGCTTATGGTGCAAGTAGTATTTTTAATAACGGAGGATTGGGATATAAACTATTTTGCAATTTTGGAAAAAATTATACTCCTGCCTTAAAGATGATGATTTTTGGAAGAGTGGTATTTGGATTAGGAGCTGAAACTTTTTATGTAGTTATAAATAAAGTCATAGCAAAATGGTTTAAAGGGCATGAATTAGCATTTGCATTTGCCATAAGTTTAGCTCTCGGTCGTTTTGGCACTGCCGCAGCTCTTATGTATTCACCAAGAATAGTAGCTAGTGCAAGCATGGATGCAGCAAGCTGGTTTGGGGTTATGCTTGTCTTAATTGCTCTTGTATGCTTTATTGTATATATTGTATTTGATTTTAAATTTGATAAATCATTACAAAAAATATCAGGAGAAAACAAAGATTCAGAAGAATTTCGCTTTAAAGACCTTGGAAAACTATTTACAAATCGCTCTTTTATTTATATTACATTATTATGTGTAACATTCTATTCTGCAGTATTCCCTTTTGTAGGTTTTGCAGCGGACTTCTTACATAATAAATTCGGATTTTCACAACAGTTAAGTGGTAACATTACAACAATACTTCCTTTTGGAACAGTTCTTTTTACTCCTATCTTCGGCTGGTTTACAGACCATAAAGGCAAAAATGCCTCTGTAATGATATTGGGCTCATTACTTTTAATAATAGTTCATCTTACATTTTCATTTACTCGCATTACTCCATATATACCATTATTTTTACTTGGTGTTGCTTTTTCATTAGTGCCGGCAGCTATGTGGCCTTCTGTTGCTCGTATTGTTAAAGAAAACAGATTAGGAACAGCTTACGGAATTATGTTTTCAATCCAAAACTGGGGATTAATGCTGTTTCCTTACTTTATTGGAAAAACTTTAGATGCTACTAATAAAAATATACCGGAAGGAGCACCACTGGACTATACTTATTCTATATTTATGTTAGTTGGTTTAGGTATATTAGGTCTTATATTTGCTCTTTTGTTAAAACGCGAAGATAAGACATCCGGCTTTGGACTTGAACTGCCAAATAAAAATAATTAAAATAAGTTAAGGGGACTTCTATTAATTACAAAAATATAAACTTATGAAAAAACTATTTTTATTAATTTTATTATTACTCGGATTTCAAATAATCTTTGCTCAAAGTTTATTATGGGAAATCACCGGAAAACATCTGAAAAAAACATCATATCTATACGGAACTATTCATATACAAGATAAACGTGTCTTTAACTTTGGAGATATAGTAAAAGAAAAATTCAATAGTTGTGATGCTTATGCAATGGAAATATTATTAGATGAAATTGATAAAGAAACTGTTCAAAAAATTATCTTAATGAAAAATGGTAATTCTTTGGATAAACTTATCAGCAAAGAAGATTATGAATTATTAAGTAAAGTATTTAAGAAAAAAACAGGTATGAGTATTACTCTGTTAAACAAAACAAAACCATTTTTTGTTGCGTCTCAATTAATGCAAGCAGATATGAATAAAGAAATGAAAACTGCTTTGGATATGTATTTCCTCAATATGGCAAAAGAAAATAATAAAAAAACTTACGGCATTGAAAAACTTAAAGACCAGACAGATGCTATTGATAAAATACCTCTTAAAGATCAATGCGAGATGCTAATGAAAAGCGTTAGAGACACTTCTTCTGAAAAAGATAAATATGATGAACTATTAAAAGTATATCTTAAAGGCGATTTAGACAAGATGCTTGAACTGTCAAAAGATACAACAATGCCAGAAAACTTCATTGAAATATTCCTTACAAACAGAAATAAACACATGGCAAAAAAAATTGCAAAACTCTGCAAAAAACAATCAACCTTTAATGCAATAGGAGCTGCTCATCTCGGTGGAGAACAAGGCGTTATAAACTTGTTAAGAAAAAAAGGATATACTGTCCAACCCGTTAAATTTGAATTTAAAAAACAAGATTAACACTCTTTCCTGTCAAAAATCAAAAAAACTATAATTTTTTTACTAATTTCATTATCATCTAATCTATTGTTAGTCAGTTCATTAGATAGATATATGTAAAAAAAATAAAAAAACTTTAAAAAATATTTGGATAATGAACACAGGTTCATTATCTTTGCAAATAATTTGTATTCATTTTTTTAATAAAATAATACAACTATGTCTCCCAGGCCAAAAAGATTTAGAAGAATGTGTCAGCCTCCTGTTATGAGAGGGTTTAGACCTTATGGCAGTTCTATGGAATTAACAGGTGTTGTTAAACTTCTTTTTGAAGAGTATGAAGCAATAAGATTAGCAGATTATAAAAATCTTTCACATACAATAGCTGCAAAAATGATGAATATTTCTCGTCCTACTTTTACAAGAATCTATGACAATGCAAAAAAAAAAATTGCACAAGCTTTTATAGAAACCCGTTCAATAGTTATTGATGGCGGAAATGTCCGGTTTGAAGAAGAATGGTTTAAGTGTTCAAACTGCAATACTACTTTTAAAACACAAAAAAAAGAAAATAAAACTATGGAATGCCCTGTTTGTCATTCAGAAAAAATAATAAATATAAATTCTACAATGAGAAAAAATATTAACACTAAAAATTATAACAATATATCAAGAAACAGAAATAAGGGCTTTTGTATATGTCCTAAGTGTGGGATAAAAATATCTCATCAGGCAGGAATACCTTGTAGAGAAATAATTTGCCATGAATGTGGAACAAATATGATAAAAGATATAGAATAACAAATAGTATCTATTCAGCTTGTCATATAACCATTAATTGTCATTAATTGTCATTTTAAATAGTCAATAAACAAATTAATGACAGTGAAGTCAAATGACCACAAATAACAGTGAGCCCCGATATTCATCGGGATAAACTCCGCGAACAAATGACTATGAATGACTTAATGATTATTACGCAAAATATATTTATATGGTTAATCAGGCAATTGCCTGATACCTGAATATTTACAAAAAATAAACTGATTTATAAATTAAAAAAAATAAATAATTATGCCAAACTTTGATGGAACAGGTCCAAATGGACAAGGGAAAAGAACAGGAAGAGGAAAAGGAAATTGTAATCCTATGCCTGTAAAAAATACTAAAACTAAACAAGATGTAAAAACTGACGAATCAATAAAAATTGCAATTACATCAACAGGAAAAACTCTTGATTCAACAATTGACTCCAGATTTGCACGATGTGCTTACTTTATTATCTACAATACAAAAGATAACACTTTTGAGGCAATAGAAAATCCTGCAAAAAACGCTATGGGCGGTGCTGCCGCACAAGCTACTGAAATTATTGCCAATGCACAGGTAAAAAAAGTTGTATCAGGCAACTACGGACCAAGATCACAAGATGCTCTTGAATCCTTAAACATTGAGTATATCTCTGTTGATAGCAATAAAACTATACAGGAAATTATTGAGCAATATAAATAGTTTTTTTTATCTTAAATTATTAATTAAAAAAAGGAGGTTATTATGCCAGGATTTGATAGAACAGGTCCAAATGGACAAGGATCAAGAACAGGATGGGGAATGGGACGATGTAAACCATTACCTGATGAAAATTCTAAAACTGACCCAAATGACAACCAACAAATTGACCCAAACGATAATCCTTTCTTCTATGGAAGAGGAAGAGCTTATAGGTTCGGAAGAGGATTTGGCAGAGGTATAGGTAGAAGATTTTGACAGGGTTTTGGAAGAGGATTTAGATTTAGAGGAAGTTGGTAAACAATATACAACTTTCTAAAATCATTGGGAAAATATTATTCATTTAAAAATAAATTTAATAAAATGAGAAAAATAGCAGTGCCTGTAATGGGTAATAAACTAAGTCCACACTTTGGACATTGTGAGCAATTTACAATTTTTGAAGTAGAAAATAATAAAATTATTTCTGAAAAATCAACAACTTCTCCTCCACATGAACCGGGAATATTACCTGCATGGCTTGCAGAACAAGGAGCAACTGATATTATTGCATCAGGAATGGGAAATAGAGCAATATCTCTGTTTAATGAACAAAAAATCAGTGTGTTTTTAGGAGCTGAAATAAAAGAGCCCAAAGAATTAGTCCAAAATCTGATAAATGATAATCTGACAACAAGTAAAAATTTCTGTGACCATTAAATAGAGTTTGTTCGTAAAGTCGTCGGTAAACCGTTAAAACTGTTATTTTTTATTATTAGATTTCATTAGCCCACGACTTAAGGGTTAATCTTGCCGAAGTATGAACTAAATCAGTAAAATTATGAAATCAGATATTAAGATAGCTATTGCCAGTGGCAAAGGCGGAACAGGAAAGACAACTGTTGCTGTTAACTTGTTTTATGCCATAAAAGATTTAATTGATAATGAAATACAACTTATTGACTGTGATGTAGAAGAACCTAATGATAAAATATTTGTAAAAGGCAATATTTATTCTGAAAAAAATGTAACATTAGATATACCTGTTATAAATGAAAATAAATGTATTTATTGCGGTAGATGTGCAGAGTTTTGTGCTTATAATGCAATACTTTTTATAAAGTCCACACGTCATATTAAAGTTATAGAAGACCTGTGTCATGGCTGCGGAGCATGCTCTTATGCCTGCAATGTGCCTGATGTTATATCTTTAAAGAAAAAAATTCTTGGCAAAGTATCTAAATATAAAGTTGATGATAATGCCGAACTTGTTGAAGGTAAACTTAACATAGGAGAAGCAATAGCTGTGCCTGTAATAAAATCAGCTAAAAAACAAGCCAAGAAAAATTCTTTTGTGATTTATGATTCTCCTCCGGGAACATCCTGCCCTGTATTGGAAACAATCCATAATGTAGATTATGTAATACTTGTTACCGAGCCAACTCCTTTTGGACTTAATGACCTGAAAATAATGGTTGAAACAATAAAAAAACTTAAACTTGAAAAAAAGATAGGCATTGTGATAAACCGTGCAGGACTCGGCTCTAATCAGATATTTGATTATCTGAAAAATGAAAATATTGAAATATTAATGGAAATCCCTTTTGACAAAAAAATTGCAAAAATATATTCAAAAGGAGAAATCATTGTGGACAAATTACCGGAGATAAAAGAAAAATATATTAAACTTTTTGAAAAAATTAATGCTCAAATAATTGGATGAAAGATAATTATGAATTATGAGTTATGAATTATGAGTTATGAAATAGAAACTAAAATTTTTTATCTTGTTAAAAATACAAACAAATGAAACAAATAACTGTTATTAGTGGTAAAGGAGGCACGGGAAAAACAAGTATCACCGCTGCTTTGGCAACTATTGCTAAAAACAGTGTCATTGCTGATTGTGATGTTGATGCAGCCGACCTGTTTCTGATAATGAAACCACAGAATATAAAAACAGAAAAATTCCTTGGCGGAAAAATTGCTGTTATTGACAACAAAAAATGCACAAACTGTGGAATATGTAAAGATTTATGCAATTTTGACGCAATTAATACGGTTCATAATAAAATGACTGTATTTGACTTTGCCTGTGAAGGATGCGAATTATGTATGCATGCCTGCCCTGAGCATGCAATATCAATGCAACAAGGTGATGACAGCCGTTGGTTTATTGCTAATACACGATTCGGACCTATGATACATGCCCGCCTCGGAATAGCAGAAGACCTGTCAGGAAAATTAGTTGCCATTGTCAGAGAACAGGCAAAAAAAATTGCTGAAAAACAAAATAAAGATTATATCATCATTGACGGACCTCCGGGTATAGGTTGCCCCGTAATAGCTTCTTTAACAGGAACAGATACTGCCGTCATTGTTACTGAACCTACTCAATCGGGATTACACGACCTTAAAAGAGTAGCTAAATTAACTCAACATTTTAAAATAAAATCTTATGGTATCATTAACAAATTTGATATTAATAATAACGTAAGCCATATAATTGAAAACTACTGTAACAGCAATAATATTGAAATAATTGCAAAAATTCCTTTTGATAAGACATTTGTTGATGCTATGATAAACCAACAAAGCATAATAGAATTTAATCCTGATTCTGAAATTAGTAAAACAATATCTCTTATATGGGAAAAAATAAAACTATAAATCCGACTTCTCTGATTTCTCTAAATTCAGTTTAGGAAAGTTAATCTCGTCTCTCACAATAAAAGCATTTTCATATTCTTTTGAAATCTCATTCAAAAATCCTTTAGCATCCATTCTTGTTCTAAAGTCCCCAACTCTTACTTTATAATTCGGCTCTTGAAACAAGATATAAATACTTTCGTCAGGATATTTTGTCAAAAACTTTGTCTTAATATTAATAGCTCTTTCTCTTGAATTAGCTCCTGAATCAAAAAATATCTGAACACGATATCCCAAAATAGATTCTTTTTTTTCATTTAAAGCTATATGTTTTTTAACAAGATCTTCTATCCTATAATCCTGTATTATCTCTACCTTAGCCGAATCATGATTCTGTGCTTTGATGTTAGAAATAAACAAAATATTGATAAACAAAAAAAATAAAGAAAATTTAAATACTTTCATCAGCAAATATTTTAAAAGTTGTCTGTATATAGGTCAATGCACCAAACTGATAATATTTTTATATAAAAAATCTCAATAAAATAAGATTTTTTATATAAGTTTGACAAAAATACATTTTTTTTATAATTCTTACATCAAATAAACAAAAAAATGCCTAAAATAACTGTTGAACAATATAATGACCATCAATGACTATTAATGACGGCAAAACCAAAACTTGTGCTGAACTTGTTGAAGTATGACAAAATATATCTATGTGGTTAATCAGGCAGTTGCCTGATACCTGAATAGATAAAAAATTATAAATCTATTATCATAAAAAAATGAATGAAAATCTTGATTCAAGGGCTAAAAATTTAACATCAGAAGAAAAAGAGTTTGAAAACTTATTACGACCAAATAATTTTAACGACTTTGTAGGACAAACAAAAACATTAGACAACCTCAAGGTCTTTATTGAAGCCACCAAACTTAGGGATGAGGCATTAGACCATGTATTATTACACGGTCCGCCTGGCTTAGGAAAAACAACTCTTTCTCATATTATTGCTAATGAACTTGGTGCTAATATTAAAGTAACTTCAGGACCTGTATTGGATAAACCCGGAGATTTAGCAGGACTGCTTACAAATCTTAAAAAAAATGATGTCCTGTTTATTGATGAAATTCATCGGCTAAGTTCTGTTGTTGAAGAATATCTTTATTCAGCAATGGAAGATTATAAAATAGATATTATGATTGAAACAGGACCTAATGCACGAAGTATAGAAATAAATCTTAGTCCTTTTACTCTTATTGGCTCTACTACCCGCTCAGGACTGCTTACAGCACCTCTAAGGTCAAGGTTTGGTATTAATTGTCGTCTGTCTTACTATGATATTAACGAACTTGCCAAAATAATAACACGCTCTGCAAAAATTATCAATGTCCCTATCAATAAAGATGCTATTATGGAAATAGCCCAACGAAGCAGAGGAACGCCAAGAATAGCAAACCTGCTCCTGCGAAGAATAAGGGACTTCGCACAAATAAAAGGAGATGGGAAAATAGATCTTAATATAACTCTATTTGGCTTGTCTGCTCTTAATATTGACAAAAAAGGATTAGACGAAATGGATATTAAAATACTTACTACTATTATAGAAACTTTTAATGGCGGACCTGTCGGACTATCTACAATATCTACTGCTGTATCAGAAGACCCTGGAACAATAGAAGAGGTATATGAACCTTTTCTTATTCAACAAGGATATTTGATGAGAACACCAAGAGGAAGACAAGCTACTGAACTGTCTTATAAACATCTTGGACTAAATAAAAATAATAAACAAAGAGATTTGTTTTAATTAGTGTCTGTTCGTAATGTCATCATCAGCCAGTTGCCTGACGGAATGACTTATAATTTGAAAAATGACAACTTTATAAACAAACTCTAATTATTTTATGCCTCTAAAACAAAACATAAAAGAAAAATATACTAATCTTATTAAAAATAAGGCAAAATCATTGGGTTTTTTGGATTGCGGAATATCAAAAGCAGAATTTTTAGAAACTCAAGCTCCTGTTTTAGAAAAATGGCTCAGGCAAAATATGAATGCAGGAATGCAATATATGGAAAACAACTTTGACAAACGTTTAGACCCTCGCCTATTAGTTAAAGGCACAAAATCAGTAATTTCTTTACTCGTAAATTATTATCCTTCTGAGATTCATCAAAATAATAAAAAAATAACTGATTCTTACAAAATCTCAAAATATGCTTATGGAAAAGATTATCATATTGTTATAAAAGATAAACTCAAACAACTATCACAATATATTATTGAAAATACAGGAAATATCAATATAAAAGGATTTGTAGATTCTGCTCCTGTTTTAGAAAGAGCATGGGCTGCCAGGAGTGGATTGGGCTGGATAGGTAAAAACTCTAATCTTATTAATAAAAAATTCGGCTCATTCTTTTTTATCTGTGAACTGCTGACGGACCTGGAACTTGAATATGACCATCCTTTAAAAGAAAATTATTGCGGGAAATGCACAAAATGTATAGATAATTGTCCTAATAAAGCAATTGTAAAACCTTACATACTTGATGCCAATAAATGTATTTCATATCTTACTATTGAATTAAAAAACAAAATACCTAAAAAGTTTAAAGGAAAATACAAAAACTGGCTCTTTGGCTGCGACACTTGTCAGGATGTATGCCCATGGAACAGATTTGCAAAGCCACACAAAGAAAATGCCTTTTTACCTAATGCTGCTTTATTAAAAATGAATAATAATGACTGGGAAAATTTAACAGAAAATGCCTTTAAACTAATTTTTAATAAATCAGCTGTGAAAAGAACAAAATATAAAGGTATTGTTAGAAATATTGAATTTTTAAGAAACGAATAATAGGTCATTTGGTAGAATAAAAAATTAATTAACGATGGCAATATGAAATTTTGGGCATTCTAAAACTCCAATCTTTCAATTTATTACTCTATTTATTTATTTCTAATTCATTCATATTTACCACTTTCTGCCCAATTTTTTATATTGCGTGTTAGGCACTGGCATTTTATATTTTCAATCATTTTTTCTTTCAAATATGCAACAAGTTTTATTTTTCCTGTGCGTTGGCAAAGCCATACTCTTTTGCAATTTTTGGTCAAGCGTTGGCTCGTGTGAATTGCAAATGTGTATGGCTTTAAGCGTTGGTATATTTCTTTAAATTCTCTTCCAATTTATCTAATGTTGAAATTGCAGGTAAATACTTACTTAGCAATTTTTTATTTGTAATATCATTCTTTTCAAACAGTATTTTCGGTTCTAATTTTATTGTTTGATTTTTATTAAATTCAAAATTATTTTCAAGTATAATTTCGTAATAATATTCAGTTCTTGAATTTTCTTTTCCTTGAATTTTTGATTTATGTTTTAATTTTACATTTTCAATTTTCCCGAAATGACCAGTAAAAAACAAAGGTTTCCCTCTACCTCCTTGATATAAATATAAAATTTTTGCATCTAATATTTCCGTTGGAAAATCTTGTACAAAATTATTCTGTTCAATTGCGTGAAAATAGAATTTGTTTGTTTTTGTCAAATTTGGAATATCTTTTTTTCTACAAAAACCAAGTACAACTTTTTTAATTGGTTTCGGTTCTGTTTTTAGATAATTTACAAATTCATTTTGAGAATTAAATCCACTAATCTTATTTTTGTAAAGTTCTGCTATTTCAATATTTTCAATTTCTGATTTTCGGCATTTACTTATTTCTAAAAACTCTATTTCTTTATCTATACCTAAAAATCTTCTATTTGCTAAATTTGATGCAATTCCTGTTGTGCTACTGCCTGCAAATGGATCTAATACCCAAGCATCTGGTTTTGTTGATGCCATTATTATTCTTGTTAATACAGATAATGGCTTTTGTGTTGGATGTTTTTTACAAGATTTTTCCCATTTTGCAATTGCAGGCAACTTCCAAACATCTTGCATTTGCTTATCTGCATTCAATTGCTTCATTAATTCATAATTGTAATAATGCGGCACTTTTTTAGATTTTCTCGCCCAAATTATCTGTTCTGTTGAATATGTAAAATACCGACAGGAAAAATTAGGTGGTGGGTTTGTTTTTTGCCAAGTAATGATATTTAGTATTTTAAAATATAATTCAGTTAAAATTTGTCCAATGCTAAAAATATTATGCATTGTTCCACTAATCCAAATAGTAGCATCTTCTTTCATTAACTCACGAACGTGTTTCAGCCACTTTCGATTAAAGTTATTAACATAATCAAATCCTTGTGATTTATCCCAATTACCTTTGTTTACAGAAACAACTTGACCATTTTGGATTGACAAACCATTATTTGACAGAAAATAAGGTGGATCAGCAAAAACCATATCAAATTTATGATTGATTTTTGGCAATAACTCCATTGTATCTCCTTTTAAAAGATAAAATTTTTTGTCTTTTGATTTAAAATATGGTTTAATCATTAATATTAAATTTCAGATATTGCATTAAAAAGCATTTCCCTACCTGATTTTGACCAATATGTAATATCTTGTTCAATAAAAAACCAACGAACTAACTTTAAAACTAATTCATAGCTTTCTCCAATAATAGGTAAACTCTGAATGTTTGCATATGAGACTTCAAAAAAATTTGAATTATATATTAACTCAATTGCATTTATTAAAATAATCCATTCATCATTATTTAAATTTTCCCTTTTTCTTCTTAAATCATAGAATAGAAAATCGTGCTTTGGAGGCTTGTCATTGTTGTTATTGTAGAGTATATGGTTTTCTATGTATATAACAAAATCACATCCTTTATTTAAACGCCCAGGTCTTTCAAGATATATTCTGTTCCCGTCCACTAATTGCTCAACAAAATATCTATATTTTGTTTGAGGCATTTCAGCTTTCATTATTTCCAATAAATGATTTCGCACATCTGCTCTTTCATTATATCTTTCAATATTATACAAATCAATATTTATTGAATTATCATCCCTTATTGTCATTCTATTATTTTTCTTAACATTCTATTTTTCAACATCTCCAAATTCAATAAATATTCTGCTTTATCAAAATATTCTCTAAGTGGTTTTTGTGTTTTTATCCAACCAGCACCATCTGTAATCCAAATGAATTCAATGTTTTGTTCATTCCAATACTCATTCATTTTCACATATTCAGTTGCTGTTGATTTAAGTTTTGAACCGCCGCCACCGTAAAAATTAACTTCAAAAAAGTATAACTTACCATTTTTGTTTATTACGTAATCTATTCTCCGAGAAGATTTATCAACTTTCAAATCAATATTCCAATTCTCTTTTATTGATTTTGCAGTTGCTTCTTTTAAATACGGGAGTTTTAAGTCATTACAAACTTGTTGAATATAACATTCTACCAAATTTTCCATTTGATGCCCACCTCTGTTTTTTATCCCGTTACTATCTAAGCCAACTTCTACACCCGTGGAATAATCAACAAGATTTTTCACTTTTTTATCTTTAACAAGTTCTCCTAATCCAGATTTATTAAAGAAAATAGCAATATTTTTTGCTTGTTCTTCATTTGGATTAGAAATAGATAAATCAAAAAGATCGTATTTGTAATTTGTAGCATCTATTAAAATATTGATTTTTTGTTCCTTTTTATTCTTAAACCGAATAGCTAAAAGCAGAGGAATAGCATTTATTACTTTGGGATATTCAAGAATTAAATCAGCTAATTCCTTATCAATATTTTCTTTACCAATTAGCACATTCAAAAGATTTAGTTCTTTCTCAAAAGGAACAACATTTTTATATACCTTTTCCCAATTTACAAAATAATCCCATTGTGTTATACCTTTGATTTTCAAACTATCTATCAAATAATCAAAAAGTTCATCATCTGATTTTAGTTTTAATATTTCTGTAATCTTTTTCATTGTCTAATTTGTGATTAGTAATTCTGTTAATTGCCCTCGTTTACTTGGATTGGCGTTTATACTTCTACGTGCATTTACTCGAAGAATATTGAAAGAAGCATATAAATCATCAAAAAAATTATTGTTCATATCTTTTCCTTTAACATCTGAGTTACTTAATATCCATTGATGATTTTTATTGTCTAAAATCTCGCAAAACTCTTTAAGTCTAATTTGTTCAGCATCATTAAATTCATCTTTTGAATACGAATTAAAACTAGAAGTTTCATTTAATGGTTTGTATGGTGGATCAAAATAGAAAAATGTATTTACGTCTGTATATTTTAAAGTTTCTGAATAATCTCCGTTTAAAATTTCAACCTTTTGCAATACTTTAGAAACTGCTAATAGATTTTTTTCATTGCAAATTTGAGGCGTTTTATAACTACCGATTGGCACATTAAATTCATTTTTTCGATTTACCCTGTATAATCCATTAAAACAAGTTCTATTTAGAAAAATAAACAATGCACTTTGAGTTGTTTGATCAGATTTTCTTGTATTGAATAAATTTCTTTTGTCGTAATAATATTCTTTTTTACTTTCTTGATTTTCTGCTATACTGTGGTATTCTTTTTCCCATTCTTTAAGAATATTTATTAAATCTTGAACATTCTGTTTTATTGTCAAGTAAGAATTTGTTAAATCCTGATTAATATCGTTAATTATTGCGTTTTTCATATTAGGAAATTGCTCCAACATCCAAAACAATACTGCTCCACTTCCAACAAATGGTTCAATATATGTAAATCCATTCGTTTCAATATTTTTTGGAAGTTGCTCTTTGATTTGCTCAATCAATTGGGTTTTTCCACCTGCCCATTTTAAAAAAGATTTTGCTCGCATATTTTTTAAACTTCTAATATTTTTAAAGCCTTTTGCATTTCAGTTTGTCACATTTTGTGACAGACTCGTTTCCCTCCAGTTTTAAACGACTTTTAAGTGTAGTCCAATAGCTTTGCGCCTTTTTAAAATTATCCTGTTCAGTAAGAACAGATATAATATCAATAACAGAAAAATACCACTTTTCTTGCTTCTCATTCCAAAGCCGGCGAATTTTCTTGCCTTCAAAAACAGTGATTTGTTTATTGTTTGTCATAAGATTATTTTAATTATTTTTTTTTCCACTCAATTTTTCGTATATAATCCAAAGCGGTTTCCATAACTCCATCATCAACTAAAACCTCGCCTTTGTCATTAGCAAAACCGCATATCCATTTCAAGTATTCGTCTCGCCAACTGGCTTTGTATTCTATGTTTTGGGTTTCGGGCATAGTTCTATTTTTAATTTTTCTCAGTGTATTTTTTAAAGTAGTTTTCTGTCTTTTTCATCAAAATACTATATACACCTTTTTTAATTGGCATTTCATCAAACAAATTTCGTTATAAATTTTTTCAAATTCCATGTTGCAAATTTAATAAATTTTGGTCTAATAGAAAAAAGTTGGTGCTTTTTATTGATATAAAATTTCATCAATTACTTTCTTTTTTCTGTATTCTTTTAGTCCTGAATGAACGCTTAGTTTTATTTTTAAATTGCTAAAAGTTCC
>Ga0265594_1001260_pt1 | contig 19822 bp, 22 predicted proteins | sample saktaG_11_FD_190147 | JGI IMG/M metagenome (GOLD analysis project Ga0265594, IMG submission 190147) | Saline water microbial communities from Sakinaw Lake, British Columbia, Canada - sak_2011_5_24_80m | ecosystem: Environmental > Aquatic > Non-marine Saline and Alkaline > Saline ... | reverse complement strand
TTTTTTACTTTATCAACTACCTCTTGAGGATCAAAATCAGTTTTAATCAACCAATCTACAACACCAAGTTCTTTTGCTCTATCTAATTCAACTGGTTGACCAGAATTAGAAATAATGATTATAGGAATTTTACTTAATTCTTCATCTTTTCTAAGAATCTCCATAACCTCAAATCCTCCCATTTTAGGCATAACAATATCCAAGAGAATCAAATCTGGCCTATTGTTCCTTATTTTTTCTAGTCCTTCTTCTCCATCTCTAGCAATATCAACGCTATATCCTTCTTGATTTAATTTTTTATCTAGAAGATTAAGTAATGTTTCTTCGTCTTCTATAATAATAAGTTTTTTCATATTTTTATATCCTTTTTATTTTACAGGCAAAATAAATTTGAAGACAGTCCCTTTGTCTTTTTTGCTTTTAAATGAAATTTTTCCTTTATGTGCTTCAACAATATTTTTAGCGATAAACAAACCCAATCCAGTTCCTTCGGTTTCAATTTTTAATGCGTTATCAGCTCTAAAAAACTTATTAAAAATTCTTTTTTGCTGTTCTTTTGGAATGCCAATCCCATCATCTTGCACAGTTACTTCTAAATTAATTTTATCACACTTAATTGAAACTGTCACTATTCCATTAATCTTATTAAAACGAATAGCATTATCTATTAAATTTTGAATAACAATGCCTATTTTTTCTTTATCAATTTTAATTTTAGGTAATGGCTTTTTAGGTTTTTCAAAAACAAGCTTAATCTTTTTCTTTTTAATTACTGCTGATAACCCTCTAATAATTTCTTCAATAATTTCCTCTAGAGAATGAAGGGTTAAATCATAGACAATTCGTCCCTCTTCAATTCTAGCTACATTAAGTAAATCATTAATTAAAACAATCATTCTTTCATTACTTTCATATCCTTTCATTAAAAATTCAACCTGTTCTGCTGTAAGAGTCCCTATGTCTCCATCTAATAACATTTTTAAAGTCCATTTAATGGCTGACAAAGGAGTTCTCAATTGATGAGCTGCAATAGAAACAAATTCTGTTTTAAGTCGCTCAATTTCTCTTTCACGAGTAATGTCATGCATTATTACCATTAAACCGATCGTCTTTTTATCAACTACAACAGGAGTAATTGATACTTGAGAATATCTTTTAATTGGTTTTTTTAAAACAAATTCATATTTCCGACCTGTCCATTCTATTTTCTTACCCAATACATTATAGAGCTCTGTTAAATTAGGAAATTCTGAAATAGTATTTATATCTCTATTCAAAACCTGTTCTTCTTTTAGCCCTAAAATATTTTCTGCTTCTGGATTAACTAAAGTAATTTTTTTATCTTTATCAAAAACAATTAATCCATCGGTTAAGCTTACTAAGGTAGCTCTTGTTTTACTCTCTTCTTCTTCAATGCGTCTCTTTGCTTCTTCGGTGTCTTCTAACATATTAACCAATGCTTTTTTTGCTGTTTCTAGCTCATGTGTTCTTTCTTCCACTTTCTCTTCTAAATTCTCTTGAGATTTTTTAATTTCAGTAATATCAGAGATGGCTAAAAAACAACCAATAATATTTTCTTCTAAATCTCTTCTTACCGCACCGGAGACACTTACTTGGATATATCGTTTATGTTTATTAACTAAAATCAATTCTTGATTCTTAATTAATCCATCTTTTATTATCTGATCAAAAAATGATTTAGCTAATTTCTTATTTTTAAATAACAACTCTAACTCTTCTCCTATAATTTCTTTCTCAGCATATTCAGTAAGGTCGCCTGCAGCCTGATTGATGTCTACAATGATGCCAAGAGGATTAACGGTACAGATAGCTAGTGGTAAAAAAATAGAAAATTCTTCAATATATCTTTCCAAATTTTCTAGATCATCTTGATAGTTTTCTAATATAAGATTTCTTTCCATTTTTATTTGATTCTTTCTTTATTCCCAGTTAATAACAAATTGATGATATTCATCTCCTTTGAATGCACATTTATCTTCTTTAATATCCATTTTATTTGTCCTAATTACCAAGCTAGCTATCGCCTTAAAATATCCTTTAAAATAAGAACAAAGAATAGGATGTATTTTAAAATTCTTAAGCTGAATAACCAATCGTTTATTCTCTGTATTTATCTCTGGAGAATGAAGCTCTCCGACTGAATAATGTTCACGCCAATATTTAGAACTTTCAGCAAATGTTTTTTCCAAAGAAACAAAATACCTTAAAAGAGTTTTAACAATAAAAGAATGCTTAGGTGCAACTAATCCCATTTTAACTATTTCTTCATCATCCCATTCAAATAGATCTTTAATGAACAATAAAGAAAGCACACGCCAACTTAAAGGATACCAATTAGTTGCAACAATTTCTTTCCCATATCTAACTGGTTGTCCTGTCTTTTCAAATATTTCTTTTTCTAATAGTTCTATTCCTTTCTCTCCTTTTTTCTCTAAAATATATTTTGCATCAGTTTGAAAAACAGCCCCTCTAACATCTCCTTCTAATTTTAGAACATTTTCAAGTTCTTTTTTGTCTAACATAGTTTTATGTATTCACCAATTAAAAACAAATTCATGATAAGGATCACCCTCAAACATGCATTTAGTTTCTTTAGCTGTTATTTTTTTACCAAGAGACATTTCAAGAAGCTTAGAAATAACACCCATAAGATATATACATGTAATTGGATGTTTTTTAAAATTATATAATCCCAATATACATTCTTTCTTCTTTTTGTTATATTCTATTACTTTAAATTCTCCATTTGAATAATATTTATTCCATTTTTTACATGCCTTTTTAACGGTCGTCTCTGTGGTAATAAAAAATTGAATAAATAACCTTATGGCATTATTAACTTTTATTACATTTTTTCCCATTTCAAATAAATCTCTTTCCTTTAAATTAAAAACCTTAACCATGGCTAACATATATATCGTGGGAATACTCTCGTCAATCCATTCTATATTATTAATTTCGTCTATATCAGGCAATGTATAATTATTATTAATTAATACTTGTTTAATGTTTTTTATTCCCTCATTTCCATATTTCTCTTGTGTATAATTTATTAAATATTTTATATCTTGACCTCGCTCTTTGCCTGAAAGTTTTTTTAACTCTTCAATTTCTTTTTTTAAATTTATTTGGCTTGCATCTATCATAATTTATTTTTCTTTCCTCAATTCTTTAATCTCTTCTTTTAATTTTATCATCTTTATTTCTCGGTCAATTGTTAATTTATAAAATCTTTCTAATTCATTAATTTTTTTTTCTAATTCTTTGGTTTTTTGACTAATTATTCTTTCTAAATTTTTACGAGTAAGCAAAATAATTTTTTCTTTTTCTTTTACCTCTTTAAAAATTTCTTTAGAAATCATTAAAATTATTTTATACTCTTTTTTATCTTCATTTATTAATTTGCAATAAACTTTTTCTTTTGTTATTTCCTGATAGATTCCGACTAAAATTCCTTTTTCTAAATCATAACCGCTATTTTTTAAAAAGACGGAAGAAGGACTGTGAGATATTTCTACTTCAAGAAAATTTTTTGCTAAATCTATTTTTTTTATTTTAATTCGACCCCAGCCAGCTTCCATAAAAATAGCATTGCAACTAACTTTGATTTCTGTTTTTTTATCAATTTTTGTATTTTCTTTTTCGAGAAGAGATTCTAGGCTCTGGGCATATCCCTTCCCAATTGATTCTCCTGTTTTATAAGTTAAAATTTCTGATCCTTGTTTACCTACCAAGCGAATAAAAGTAGAATTAAGTACTTTAATAAAATTAATCGGCACCAATAAGCTTTGTTTACCACCAGAATATAATATTCCTTTATTGTCGTCTACTTTAATATATTTTACTAATTTTAAAGCCATAAAATTTAAAAAAATAAATTTATATCTTTTTATAAGATTTCAAAAACTAATTATTTTTTATCTTTATCTATTTCTACAAATAATTTTTGTTTTTAACAAAATTAATATAAATTATTAACCAAGAAACTAAAATAATTGTTATTCCACTAACAAAACTTCCAATAGACAATTGAGGCATATGAGAAATAATATGAGCAACATTACAACCACCAACAGCTATAACAGCTCCGATCCCCATAAAAAATCCACCAAAAAATAATCTAGGGATTTGCTTTAGTTTAGGCCAAATAATTTTAAATTCTTTAGCTATAATTGAGGCAAGAAATACTCCCACAAGAATTCCTACTACTTCTGTAACTGGCCATCCCCAAGAGAAAGTATGGATAAAGGGAGACTGGAGAATAGAGGCATATCCCTTAATAAATCCGCCTAGTCCAGCTGGAGACTGCCCGCTTACAAAAGCAATAATTTCAACTATCCCCAATGAAATACCTATAGCAGCAGGAGTCCAAAATCCTTTAAAAATTTTATTAATAAGAGAAGATTTTTCTTGATTTTCGTTAAAAGATGTTTTTTTATTAAGCTTAATTAAAAGCCAAATTGAAATTATAGATAAGATAGCTACAACTATCCAATGGTTAATCCCAAACAAGCCATCTATTGTCGGCGTTTCTCCTCCAATCATAATCCTAGTAGCTTCTTGTAATTTTTCTTTTTTAAAAAAAGCCCAAGGCCCCCAAATCACCAGCCAACCACCAATCCCCATTCCTAAAAGCGTTAGCCAATAACCCATTATCCCGCTTGCTGCTCTTAATGGTGTTCCTACAATACAACTACCAGCCAAAACCATACCAATTGCGAAAATCATAGCCCCAAGCACACTAGCAAGCCAAAAAAAAGATTTTGGATCAAGATTAGCTATCCCTAAACTAGATAAGGTATGAAATCCAATCATAGTCACTAAAAAAGCCCAAATCATAGCCCTAATTATTCTATAGTCTTTTGTAATGACCATATTAGTAATCCCACTGTATACGCAAAAGAAACCTCTTCGCAAAATAAAGCCCAAAAGAATACCAACAACAAACCCAATGATACAAAATTCTCCTAACATTAATTTATTATATTTTTTATTTATCTAATTAATTTAAATGAAAACAATAAAGAAATTGATAATTTAAAAAATAAATTTATTATATTTTTATTTTATATTCGACTTTTTTATTAGTATCATTTTATTATTCTTACTAACCAGTTTGATAACCCTATTTTTTTAATTTCTACTCTATATCCTCTTCTACTAAATTCTTCTGGAAAATTATCAACAATTGGTGGATGATCGACAATTATTTCAAGTATCTTTATCCCAGTATCTAAATCTTTTTTTATTTCCTCGGCTTTCCTTATGGACAAAATTAAAGTATAGGGACAAATTTCTCCTTCTAAATTTAATTTAATAATTTCTGGTTCCATATTTTTTATTCTATCATATCTAACCTTTTTATTAAACTCTTAAATCCTAATGCTTCTAATAATTTCTTTGTTTTCCCCCTATTAAAATTACCTTGCTTACATTCCATTAATTTAAAATTAATTGGCACATCCTTCTTTATTGTAGCTAAATACTGACTAAAAAAAGCCTGTTCTTTGTATTCCAAAAGTCGAGATTGTAATTTTTGCTTTAAATTACTACCGCTTAACTTTTTATAAAGATTTTCTAGATTACCAAACTCTTTAATCAATTGAAGAGCTGTTTTTTCTCCTATCCCAGGCACTCCTGGAATATTGTCAGACGGATCTCCTTTCAATCCCTTAAAGCCAATAACTTGCTTTGGGGTTAAGCCATAACGTTTTTTAATGGCCAATAGATCATAAACCGCTGTATCATTAATGCCTTTTTTAAGCGTATGAATCTCAGTTTCCTTATTAACTAATTGCAACACATCTAAATCACTGGTAATAATAATTTTCTTTATTTCTTTATCTTTTGTTTTCTCAACGATTGTTCCAATGATGTCATCTGCTTCAAATCCCTTCTTTTCGTAAATAGGAATTTCTAATGTTTTTACCAACTCTTTTATTAAAGGAATTTGATCATAGAATTCTTGAGGTTGCTTTGCTCTTTTTGCTTTATACTCTTTATATTCTAAATTACGAAAAGTTGGTCCAGCTAAATCAAAAGTAACCACTAAATAGTCTGGCTTTAATTCTTGAATTACTCGAAAAAGAATACTAATAAAACCATAAACTGCATTAACTAATTGACCTTTTTTATTTTTAAAAGGTGGTATGGCGTGATAGGCTCGATGGATTAAAGCATTCCCATCAATTATAGCTAATTTCTTCATATGCTATATTTCTTTTATCTTTATCTAAATATTCAAACTTCATCCAAAAAGTATCTTTAGGTAAAGATTTTTTTACTCGATTAGCCCATTCAATAACAACAATATTTTTTGGTTTATTAATAATTTCTTTAAAATCTAATTCAAATAAATCCCTTGATTCAATCCTATAACAATCAATATGATATAATTCTCCTTTAGAAAATTTATATTTTTTCATAATTACAAAAGTAGGACTAGTGATTCTCTCTTTAATTTTTAATCCCCTAGCCAATCCCTGAATGAAAGTAGTTTTACCACTCCCTAAATCACCCTCTAATCCAATCACTATTGCCTTCTCATTCTTCAAAATTTCTTTTAAAATCTCTTCTGCTAAACACTTTCCAACTTTCTGCATCTCTTTAGCACTTTGGATAATAACTTCTTTCTTATTCATAAATTTCATTATACTACATTTATCCAAAGAAAAAAACGACAGGCCAATGATTTGGACCTGTCGCTATTTTTGGAACATTAAACCTCCATTCTCCCTTCAACTGTGATACCCATTTCCAAGAAACAAAGTAATCTTATACAAGAAAGGATTATTTCAGAGATCGCTTCGTCTGTCCGACCAATTGCACCGCTTGTCGCCACTGATATGCCATCACGATAAACTCCTCCTGGGTAAAAAAATTCTCCTTCTTTAAGACACCAAGGGCGAGTATCGACGACAACGCTTGTTGATAGCTTTTCTCTTTTTGCAACATCTAATTTTTTCTGCGCAATCTGAAAGAATCCTTGTGGAGATCCCCAATTTTGATTCCATTTTTCCTGATAATTTTTACCAAACTGGAAACTTATTCTATTTTCCAGCCCAGGACCATCAACATATCCAGCAACCCATTCTGGCCCCCAAGTCGTGTCTCCAAAATTCAGAATAGCCAAAATACTTGGCTTTGCCAACTCCAAAGCCTCTTCCACTAATTCTTGAGTCAAAAGTCCCATGATTCTACCCCCCCTTTTTTTTTATATGTTAATCCAGTTTTAAAAAACTATCTTATACAATTCTTATACAATTCCTCCTATTCGTTTATTAAAAATTATACTGATATTCTAAAAAGAATCAAGGGAAAAACAATCAAATACTTAAATTTTTTTAAATCTTCTGGAAAATAAATAAATGCTCATGCATAATTAATAAAAAATTATAATCCTTTGATTTATTTACCCAAAATCCTGTTGCCTTACAATTATGTTGTTGTTTAATAATATCTTCCTTTAATTTAAACCCTTGTTGTAAAAACCGATTCATTACCTTGTATGCCATTGGTTGATACAACTTATTCCTTCTGGTATCACCAATCAATATTGCACAAAATTTATTTGGACGCAAAACACGATATAATTCTTTAGCGACTTGCCTTATTTGTTCAGTAAATTCATCTATGTCATGAATATTAGATAAATCTTCTTTAATTTTTCCATCACTGTATTTTATAATATCTGCATATGGAGGATGGGTAAGTATAAAATCTATTTCATTATCTTTTATAAAAGAAAGCTTTCGGGCATCACATTTTCTTATTCTTTGTCTAGATTTATTTTTAACATCAAAAATTAAAGATTCTTTTGTTCTTTTAATCGCATTATCGTTAATATCAGTACATGTAATATGACGATTTAATATTTTTGCTTCAATTGCTGTGGTTCCTCCTCCAACCATACAATCAAGCAAATGATCTTCTTCTTTTGAATAACGCAAAATTAGATTTCTTGCTACTTCTGGCGCCCAATTTCCGCGCCAATCTGATTTATGAGTCGCCCAATTTCCACGACGAGGGAATGACCAGACCGTAGAACATTCTAATTCAAATTCCTTTGGATTTAATTCCATTTTTATAATTTATTTATTCCAGCTTTTAGATCTAATTCGGTAACGATATTATTATTTGTATAATTCTTTTTAAAATAAAAAGCTCTTCTTCTAACTTTAGTTATACCACCCTTACCGTCAGGAGCATTTGTTTTATCTTGATTATTTTTTCCTTTTGTTTTTGGTTCAATGTATTCTCCCATAGAGCAAGAAAGTTTATCTCCATTCCCTTTTATAATATAGTTTTGTATTAATTCCCAATCTTTTTTAAAAATTTCCTGCTTTGATTGATCTGGAACATCTATAAACCAATCAAGTAAAATATAATTATCTTGAGATAGATTCTTTTTTGTTTCAGAATTTCTTGGAACTCCATAAACTATCCAGAAAATAGTTTCTATTTTGTCTCTAATTTTTGCTGTTTTCCATGTTTCTTTAGCAACCTTAATAAAATTAATCATCTTAATCTGCGTTGGTTCTTTAACTTTTAAATTGAATAATTGAATAGGTAAAACCTTTACTTCAATTTTTAATTTCTCTAAATCCGCTTTTGGCGAAGAATTATTTTTCAAACCAAGTAAATTTTCGACAATTAAACCTGATGCACCTTTTTTAAAATGCGAATGTGTATTTCCAGAAATAGAACTATAAATTTCTCCAATAGTTTTGCCCTTGTTCTTTTCAATAATACATATATATTTTTGTAGTGATTTTAATTTTTTGCTTGATAGCATATTTATTAATTAATTTTGCTTTTTAAAAATTCCCAAGCTTCATTAGATTTTGTAAAAATTTTGTTATTTGTAATACCTACCTCTTCTCCCTTTCTATTATTAATATGTTCTTCTAAAATAATAAAAAAATTTGAAAAATTTTTCTCTAAGCTATCTTTATCTCTTAATAAATACATTCCTGCCATAATATGAAATCCCATATCCTTTATTATTCCTTTGATCTCTTTTTTTCCCTTAAGAATCTTATTTTTTACAAAAAGACCAATTTTACAAATATCATCAATTTCTTCAATTTTACAAGAATTAAGATAAGCTTCAATTTCTTTATACTTCCCCTTGTCAGAGACACAATCAAAAAGAAGTTTTTTATCATCTTTTGCATCTGCTGGCTTTTCAAATATCGCAGAATAAACCCATTGTATAAATTCATGTAAAAATATTCCTATTTTATCTTTTTTCACCTTATTACCACTCTTTCTAATATATTGATATCTATTACCATCAATATTATTGATATATCTTTCTAATTTTAATTGAATATTATCATTAGATCTTAAATCCCATAATTTGACTGGGATTTGTGTGTTTGATGTCTGACAAATTTTATCAGCAAAGTCATCATTAGCTTCAATAATTTTACAAATAATTTTTGCTTTTTTAAGTTTTTCGTCACTTATTTTTTCTTTATATTTTTTATAAATAGATTCTATTGTTTGTAGTCCATTAATAACTTGCGGTTTTTTTATTAAAAAATATTTGCCTGATTGTTTAATTTTATCACTAGTTATAATGGTAATTCCATTATGATAAATATGAAAATTATCAGGATCATTTTCAATCGTAAAAAAAATCTCTTTTAATAATGTTTTTTTTCTTAAAAAACCACGAACATTTTTATTAAATAGATCATAATCACCCTCTAAACAAAGATTATAGAGTTGAATTAATTTATATATCGGAACTCTCAATAAAACTTCTTTTTTTATTTTTGGTCCATTAAATAATATATCATTTTTTTCAATTTCCGATTGCCATTCTGGCAAATAATTCTCGGTTTTTAAAATAGAATTTATAATGTTCTGTCTATTTAAAAATTTAACATCAACATTATGATCATTAAATTCTTCTCTTATCTCTTTTATATATTCATGCTCATTTTTAAAATTTCCTCTAATAATATAAACTCTCTTTTTTTTATAACGATTCTTTTCAGAATAACATTCTATTAATTTTTCTTTTATGCAATTATTAAATAATTTAGACTCATACTCTTCTTTTTTCATCCCATTAATAATGTACTTTAATATGTTATCCTTAAATTCAACTAGGTCTGATTTTTTTTCTTTAATTTTGTTCTTAAAATCAAAGATATCTATAAACTTATTATGTATATAAATCGCATCAATTTTAACATCATTACCTCCATCAGTAATAATATTTTCTAATTCTTTTTCAGTAAAATTTTTCTTATTCTTATAAATTAAATTTAAATTTGTAATAATAAAAGAATAGGCTTCTTTGCTTGATCCCAAATTTAACTTTTTGTGTATTTTTTCTGCTAAATTTAAGTTATTAGCTATTTCTTGTTCAATAATTTTTTGATCTATTTTAATAATTTTTTGATCTATTTTTTTATCCATATAAAATATCAATAATTAATAACTAAAACTTCATTAATTTTACCTCGTTTTTTTGAATTGGAATTGATCATGCGATTTGCTTTAATTTTGTTAATTGTTATCTTTTTGCCCAATCCAGAATAAAGCTTATTTATAAAAGGCGTATCAGAATTTGAAAGCATTACAAAGCATCCTTTTTTATGTAATTTAACAAAAACATCTCTTAATTCTTCTTGCTCTTTTTCTAAAAAATTATTAGACGTATAGCTAGTAAAATTAGATGTCCCATTAACTGGATAATATGGAGGATCAAGATAAACAAAATCACCTTTTTTTGCCATATTTAAAACTTCTTGATAGTCCTTATGAAAAATATCAACTTTTTGTAAAACATTATTAATCTTTCTTAAATTTTCTTCATTACAAATTAATGGATTTTTATAACTGCCAAAAGGAACATTAAATTCGCCGCTTTTATTTACACGATATAATCCATTAAAACATGTGCGATTTAAATAAATAAATCTTGAGGCAATATTAAGCTCTGAAAGTTTTTTAGGATTTTTCCCTCGTATTTTAAGAAAATACTCTTTATTGTGCTTATGCTTCTTTAAAGATTTTATTAAATTTTCAACATCATTTTTAATGACATCATAAGTTGTCACAAGTTCAAAATTTAAATCAAAAAGAACTGCCTTTTGTGGAAACAAATCAAGAAAAACCGCGCCACCACCGACAAACGGTTCAAAATACGTTGCCTTATTTGGGTTAAAGTCTTCTGGCGGGTATAATCTCAATTCTTTAAATTGCTTTAATAATTGTCTCTTCCCTCCTACCCACTTTACAAATGGCCTTGGTTTTTCTTTAATAATTTTATCTGCATCTTTTAATAAATTAGATTTATCTACCAATGCAAAAATATTCTTCGCATAAATAGAATTTATACCAAAAAAACTTTGGATTTTAAATACGCCTTCCTTTTCTGTCATGTATGTATTATAACACTTTTTATTTTAAAATTAAAACAAAGACCAAGTTGACCAAGAAGATAGAATAAGATAAAATAAAGATATGGACAAAGCTAAACAACTACAAGAACAATTAGACAAAATCAAAGACAAAGAAGAAGAGAAACAAGCTGAACAATTAGCTGATAAGCTTAATTTGCCATATATTAATTTGACTATTACTCCAATTAATCCTAATGATTTAGTTATTTTACCAAAAGGAAAAGCTCAAGAAGGAAATGTTTTAGTTATTAAAAAATCCGGAAAGATACTCCGTTTAGCAGTTAAAGATCCAGCAAATCCTAAAACTCAAAAAATTATTAAAGAATTTCAAGAACAAGGATTTGAATGTAGCATATTTATCGCTTCTCTAAGTAGTTTAAAAAAAGGATGGCAGAGATATGAACTAACTGTCTCGCATCAAAAAACAACCTCTGCTCGAGGTGTTTTTAATATTAAAAAAGAAGATTTAGAAGAATTTAAAAATTCTTTAAAAACTATTCAAGATTTACAAAAAGCTATTACCGGACTTTCGACTAGCAAATTATTAACAATCATTTTAGCAGGCTCAATTGAAATGAAAGCTTCAGATATTCACCTTGAACCAGAAAAAGAAGAAATTAGATTACGATATAGGATTGACGGACTATTGCAAGATATAGCTAGTTTCCCTACAAAAGAATATCATTTCCTTATTTCTAGAATCAAAACACTATCTGATATGTTACTTAATGTTGTTGACGTTAGTCAGGATGGTAGATTTACTACCAATATATCGGATGGTGATAAAAAATTTCCAGAATCAATAGACCTAAGAGTGTCCATATTACCAACGAATTATGGCGAAAGTGTAGTTATGCGTCTTTTAGGTACATCAACTATTAAATTAAACCTTAATGATTTAGGCATTAGACCAGAACTATTTAAACTTGTTAAAGGACAAATTGATAAGCCAAATGGATTAATTTTAACCACTGGTCCAACAGGATCAGGAAAAACAACTACTCTTTATGCTTGTCTTAATTATGTTAACCAAACAGGAACTAAAATTATTACAGTTGAAGATCCAGTGGAGTATAAGCTGAAAGGAATCACTCAAACACCAATAAGTCATCGCAAAGGACATACTTTTGAAAAAGCATTAAGATCAATTGTTCGACAAGACCCAGATATATTAATGCTAGGCGAAATTAGAGATAAAGAAAGTGCTGAAATTGCCATAGAATTTGCATTAACTGGTCATATTGTATTTTCTACTATTCATACAAACGAAGCAGCTGGAGCAATGCCTCGATTGTTCGGAATGGGAATAAGCCCAAATTCATTAGCGTCTTCTCTTAATTTAATTATGGCTCAAAGATTAGTTAGAAAGCTTTGTCCTGATTGTAAAGAAGAATACAAGCCATCTAATGAAGTAATAAAAACAATCAAAAAAATACTTTCTTCAATTTCATCTGATTCTAAAATTAAAATTCCTGAAGAAATATCTACAATATACAAAGCAAAAGGATGCAAAAAATGCCACGGTATAGGATACAGTGGCAGAATTGGTATTTTTGAATTTTTAAATGTAACAGAATCTATTAAAGAATTAATCCTCAATAAGTCAGCTACTTTCGAGATTCAGAAGAAAGCTCAAGAAGAAGGAATGATTACATTAATGCAAGATGCTGTTATTAATGTTGTTGAAGGTAAAACTAGCTTAGAAGAAATAGAGAGAATAGTTGGATCAATCGAAGATTAATATGATACCCATTAAACTGTAGGCAATAACTCCATGCCTGAGAACAAAGAGAAAGAATTTTCCGAGGAATATCTCAGTCGAAACCAAAATATCCAAATAACTAAGAGAAATCCCCATAAACTCAATTAATTAATTGAGTTCCAATTGCCTACAGATCAATAGATATCAACGAAAAAAGAGATTATATTCTCCTTTCTACTTAAGATCATAGCAAATTATATTAAAAATGTCAAGTCAAATTACAGAACCAAAACAACTTAATGAAGACAAATATCTGGATTCAACTCTCCGGCCTCATTCTTTTGATGAATATATGGGGCAAAACAAAACTAAAGATAATCTTAAAATTTTAATAGAAGCAGCAAAAAAAAGGAATGAATCAGTTGATCATATTCTCTTATGCGGAAGTTCTGGATTGGGAAAAACAACATTAGCTCATATTATCGCTAAAGAAATGAATAATAATATTAAGATTACTTCTGGTCCTGCTATTGAAAAAGTTGGCGATCTAGCTTCTATACTAACCAATCTCCAACCAGGCGATATTCTTTTTATTGATGAAGTTCATAGGCTTAACAAGACAATTGAAGAAACTCTTTATCCTGCTATGGAAGATTTTGTTCTTGATATCATTATTGGGAAAGGTCCTTCTGCTAGAACTCTTCAATTAGAACTACCACGTTTTACTTTAATTGGAGCTACAACTAGAACTGGCTTAATTTCATCTCCTTTAAGAGGTCGTTTTGGCGCTACTTACCGATTAGATTTTTATGAACAACCAGATATTGAGAAAATTATTGCACGTTCAGCTAACATATTGAATGTTCAAATTAGCGAAAACGAAGCATTGAAAGATATTGCTCAATCATCTAGACAAACACCCAGAGTAGCTAATCGCCTTCTCAAACGAGTTAGAGATTATAGTCAAGTTAGAGGTGATGGTATTATTAATCAAACAACAACTCAAGAAGCATTAAAAATGTTAGAAATTGATAAATATGGACTTGAACCAGCTGATCGACGTCTTTTGGAAATGATTATTATTAAATTTAATGGTGGACCAGTTGGATTACAGGCATTAGCTGCAGCTTGTCAAGAAGAAGCAGATACCATTACCGATGTCCATGAACCTTATCTTCTCCAACTAGGTATGATCGATCGTACTATGCGTGGTCGCATTGCAACCAAAAGAGCATACGATCTTCTAGCAATAAAATATCCTGAAAACCAAGATAAACTTTTATAAATGACACATTATTAACTATCGATAAACTCGGTGTGTTCCAATTAAATAAAAATGAACTGTGTTTTTATTTGTAAACCTAAAAACAATTCTATATTTATGGTCAACAGAAAAAGACCAATATTTCTCAATTTTTTTCCTAAATTTTCCAGAAAGTTTGTGGGTTTTTAATTTTTTATCAAAAGGATTTTGACGAAAAATATTTTCTTTTTTCTCGGTTAAATTTTTAATTTTATTCGGCAGTTTTTTATAATTTCTAATAAATTTAGAAGAATATAAAATATTCATAAAATTGTCCGCTTTTAATTTACCTTAAATCTTTTAAAGAAGATAAAACTCTGCCCTTGCCGGCATCAAATTCTTTATCAATTTCTTCCAATTCAGCTAAAAGATTATTCTCTTCTTCATAATCACGCAAAAGAGTGCGAAAGAATTCGCTTACACTGGCATATTTGCCTTTTTTGACTTCTGTTTTAACCATCTTAGCCATTTCGGCAGGTAGAGAAATATTAATTATATTACGCATAATTTTGTTTTTATTTTTATTAAAATTTATTTTCGACTTTGTAACAATTTGTAATAATTTGTATTACAATAATACCAAACACGAAAACCCTTGTCAAGCATTATGTTAAAAAACTATTGTAGGATTATTTTTTGTTTATTATTTATAGGAGGGTTTTTTATTTGCCCATTTTTTGCCTTCGGAGCAGTTAATGATGTTGTAATTAATGAGATTGCATGGATGGGAAACGATATTTCAACTGCTGACGAATGGATAGAGTTTTATAATAATACTAATTCACCAATCGATATTAAAGACTGGTCAATTTATGGTGCAGACACAGAAAAATGCCTTAATTTTTCAGATGCTGATGGCAATACAACAACAATTATTCCTGAATACGGATATCTAATTTATGCTAATCACGAAGATGATATTAAAGATATTAATGAAATAAATATAGTAGATATTTGGGATACAAGTATTGGCATGAATAACACTTTCCCAGGACAAATAATTCTTTACAACAGTTTAAATTGTCAAAATGGTGCAGTTAATATGATAGATCAGACCGATGAATGGCTTGCTGGCAACAACGACATTAAACAAACAATGGAAAAGACAGATACTGACTGGCAAACAAGTTTGGATACAGGAGGAACGCCAAAAGCACAAAACAGTAGTGGAGCAATAAACGAGATAACAGATGAGACAACAAGCGAAGAAACAGTAGAAACCACAACAAACACAGAAGCATCACCTTCTGTCCCTAATCGCCCACCAACGGCAGAAGCCGGTACGGATATTATTGCATTAGTAAGTCAAGAATTATCTTTTGATGCTAGTCATTCATTGGATCTTGATAATGATAAATTAATTTTTTTTTGGAATTTTGGTGATGGCGCAACTGAAACAGAAGAGATTACCAAACATACTTATCTTTATCCCGGACAATACATTGTTTCCCTATTAGTAAGCGATGATGAATTTTCTGATTTAGATATTATAACAATCAATATTTATTCACAATCTATTGTAATAAGCGAATTTAGTAATAAGTGGATTGAAATTTTTAATCAAAGTAATCAAGTAGCTAATTTAACAAACTGGCAATTAAGGAATATAAAAGCGAGTAGCTCTCCTTTTGTATTCCCAGCAAATAGCTTAATGGCATCTAACCAATTTTTAGTTTTAAGACAAGAAATAACAAAAATTGAACTTGATGATATTTCAGATCAAATTCAATTAATTTATCCAGATGGGTCAATTGGTGCTGAAGTCAGTTATCTAAATGAAGATATTGAAAAATTTTGCATTGCATTTGATAATAATGACTATTTCTGGACCAACATACCAACACCGGGCTCAGCTAATATAATTTCAATGGGAATAGAAAATCAAGAAGAATCTTTTTCTAGCAATAATCCAGAACCCATTATCAACCAAGCCCAAGAAATACCAGATATTTTAGCTACTAATCTTACTGAAAATCAAAATTTTGATACGCAAAATATTTCAACTGCTTCAATTAATAATTTACAAACTCAATCTTTCCAAGAGACACAACCCGCTTCTCTTATCCAAAAAACCCAATCAAGTCAAGAATCCAAATTAATCCTCTATCTCTCTATTATCATTTCCGCCTCTTTGATGCTAGGCTGGGTCATAATTATGGTGAGAAATAAAGTTAATTTCCATTGACACTAACTCTCTCACAATAGTATTATAATAACATGAGTGGACATAGCAAATGGAGCACTATAAAACATAAGAAAGCTATCACGGATGCAAAACGTGGAAAAGCCTTTAGTAAGCTATCCCGCTTAATTAGTGTTGCAGCTAAAGAAAAAGGCGGCGACCCCGAATCCAGTCCTAAATTAAGAACTGCAATTGATAAAGCACGCGAGATGAATATGCCCAAAGACAACATAGAAAGAGCAATTAAAAAAGGAATAGGACAAATAGGAGGAGCACAGATAGAAGAAATTACATATGAAGCATATGGCCCATCTGGCATTGCACTGATTATTGAAATGATTACTGATAATCGCAATAGAACTATTGCCGAAATTAAACATATTCTTAATAAATTTGGTGGTAAATTAGCCGAAGCTGGAAGCGTTAAATATATGTTTGACAGAAAGGGCGAAGAATGGCTACCAAAATATCCAATGGAAATTACCGACAAGAAGACTCAAGCCCAATTAGAAAAACTTTTTGAAGCATTAGATGATAACGATGATGTACAAGAGATATATAGTAATATAAAATAATTCTATGACTATATTAGGAGTTGACCCTGGCACTGCAACAATAGGATATGGACTTATTGAAAAATCAAATGGGGGGATAAAAATTATTGAATACGGCTGTATTGAAACTGAAACTAAATTTTCAACAGCCGAACGACTTAATATATTAGACAAAGAATTAGCCAAAATTATTAAAAAACACCAACCAGACAAAGCAGCGGTGGAAGATATTTTTTTCTTCAAAAATCTTAAAACCGTAATTAAGGTCAGTCAGGCTCGCGGAGTAATCTTGTCTCGAATAGCTAAGATGAAAATCCCAGTATTTGAATATACTCCTTTACAAATAAAACAAGCAGTTACTAGTTATGGTCGTGCTGAAAAAAAACAAGTTCAGCAAATGGTCAAACTATTACTTAACTTAAAAGAAATACCTAAACCGGATGACGCAGCCGATGCCTTAGCAACGGCTATCTGTTGTGCTCATTCTACTTATTAATAATATGTCTCTTATAATCCAATACATGATCGATCAGGGAGTCCCAAGAGAAACACTTATCTTTCTCTTAATGCTTCCTATTGTAGCTATAATCATTGCCTTTGCTCGCCAAATTATAGGGATAAAAGGATTTGGTATCTATACTCCATTAATTATTGCCTTCGCATTCTTAGCAACCGGACTAAAATATGGATTAATATTTTTTATCACTATTATTTTAGTCGGTACATTAACAAGATTATTTATTAAAAAATTTCGTTTACTTTATCTGCCTCGTATGGCAATTACCCTGACTATTGTTTCCTTGGTTATCTTAATCATCTTCTATCTTGGTGCATATAGTCAAAAAACTGATTTAATTACTATTTCTATTTTTGTTATTTTAATTATGATAACTTTAGTTGAAAAGTTTTTAGCTGCTCAAATAGAACGAGGTGGAAAAGGAGCAATATTTCTAACTTCAGAGACTTTGATTCTCTCAATTATTTGTTATTGGGTAGCTAGTTGGAATTGGTTACAAATATTTGTTCTTGGTCATCCCCTTACCACTATCTTTTCTGCAATAGTTATTAGTATTTTATTAGGCAAATGGACTGGATTACGCTTAACTGAATACTTTCGCTTTAGAGAATTAATTAAAAACATTGAAATACCTAAAAAAAGACGAACTGGTAAGATTTAATTAATGACTATGTTTGATTTCTTAAAAAGATCACACCACGTATTAGGAATGAACGCCCGTATCTTATCGTATATGCGGCCCTCTAATTCTTTGAGGGCTATTTGTATTGCAGATAATAAGCTTTTATCAAAGAAAATTTTAAAAAAGAATGGTTTACCAGTACTACAAAACTACGCAATTATCAAAGAAATACAAGAACTTAAAAATTTCGATTGGAATGAGCTACCTAATAGTTTTACTCTTAAACCAAATCGTGGATTTGGTGGCGAGGGTATTCTTATTGTCTATGCTCGTAAAAAAAGACCTCCACGTCCATGGGTTAAAGCAGATAAAAGAATAGTTACAGTCAACGACTTAGAAAGTCATGTTCTAAATATCTTAGAAGGAAATTATTCTATGACCAGTTTACCTGACGTTGCTTTTTTTGAAGAAAGAATTAAACTACTAAGGCTCTTTAAGCCATATGCTTATAGAGGAATTCCTGATATTAGAATTATTGTATACAACTCTGTCCCAATAATGGGAGAGTTACGCTTACCAACTAAAGAATCAAGTGGTAAGGCTAATCTTCACTTAGGCGGTATTGGGGTAGGTATTGATATGGGAACTGGTGTTACTACAACTGCTATTCAAAAAGATAAAACAGTTGAATATATACCAGGGACAAGACTGGCTCTACGTGGAATCCAAATTCCTGGTTGGCAAGAAATCCTAAGATTAGCTATTCATGCACAACGAATAACAAAGGTTGGATTTTTGGGAATTGATATTGCAATTGACAGAGAAAAAGGCCCAGTTATTTTAGAGCTCAATACTAGGCCTGGTCTATCTATTCAAATTGCTAATTTAAGCCCTCTTGGAGAACGACTTAAAAGAGTTGAGGGTTTAAAAGTTAAAACAATTAGCAAAGGAATAAAAATCTCTAAAGACTTATTCGGCGGTGAAATAGAAGAAGAATTAGAAGAAATTTCAGGTCGTAAAGTTATTGGAATTAATGAATTAATTGAAGTTCTTGATGACGATAGAAACAAACATCTAATAATGTCAAAAGTAGATACAGGCGCATATAGGACAACTATTTGTTCTAATCTAGCCAAAGAATTAAATATTGATAAAATAATTAATCAAAAAAAGGTTCGTGGTGCATTAGGAACAGAAGAAAGATCAATTATTAATTTTTCTTTCTATATGGATAAACGACTAGTTACCACAGAGGCATTTATAGCTGATCGCAGTGAAATGAAATATGATATAATTATTGGTCGTCGTGATTTAAAACGATTCTTGGTTGATCCAGCTAAAAACGTTTTCATGAGACAACCTCGCTCTGCTTAAATGATTATTAATAACCTAGAAACACTTAAACAATTTTTTAAACAAATTAAAACTCCAGTTTTTGGTGCTGGAGTTTATGCATTTGATCGATTAGGATTAGAAAATATTATTCCTAATTATAGAA
>Ga0265594_1001256_pt1 | contig 19865 bp, 13 predicted proteins | sample saktaG_11_FD_190147 | JGI IMG/M metagenome (GOLD analysis project Ga0265594, IMG submission 190147) | Saline water microbial communities from Sakinaw Lake, British Columbia, Canada - sak_2011_5_24_80m | ecosystem: Environmental > Aquatic > Non-marine Saline and Alkaline > Saline ... | reverse complement strand
ATTATACTGATGATGTGTTTGAAGCGTTGGAATTACAAGATGAATTACAATGTAAATATACTGGGGGCACTACTTTCCACATTTTTTTAGGAGAAAAAATCCAGGACAGCCAGCAGGCAAAAAGATTGATTAAAAAAGTTTTTGAGAAGAATAAAATGCCATATATAAGTTTGACTCCGACATTTTCTATTTGCCCAACACATGGTTATTTATCTGGAGAACATTTTTATTGTCCGAAATGCATTATTAAGCAATCTTGTGAAGTTTATTCAAGAGTAATTGGTTATCTTCGTCCTGTGCTACAATGGAATAAAGGAAAACAAGTAGAGTATCATGATAGAAAAACATTTAAGCTCGATAAATAACTATGCAAATTAGCGGCTTACAAAAACTAAGCTTAATCGACTATCCAGATAAAATGGCTTGCACTGTTTTTTTGGCTGGATGCAACTTTCGTTGTCCGTGGTGTTATAACCCGGAGTTAGTATTTCCGGAAATGATTAAGAATGGGAATAAGATTTCTGAACAAGAATTTTTAGATTTTCTAAAAACAAAAAAAGGCATGTTGGATGGTGTTGTGCTTTGCGGCGGAGAGCCGACAATTAATGCTGAATTAGTTGATTTTTGCCGTAAAATCAAAATGCTTGGTTATGCTATTAAGTTAGACACTAATGGCTCAAATCCTAAAATGTTGAAAAGACTAATTGATGAGCATTTAGTAGATTATATTGCTCTGGATGTTAAGGCAACAAAAGAAAAATACATTAGAGTTATAGGTGTTGAAAAACAGCATAATTTTCAAGACTTACGTTTAAAGTTTTGGGATAAAAATATTATCCGGAACATTGAAGAAAGCATTAAAGTTCTTAGACAAGGCAAGGTAGATTATGAATTTCGAACAACAGTGGTGCCTGGGTTTTTAGATAAAAAAGACATTGTCGAAATTGCGCGTTGGATTTCTCCTCCGCCCTCTATTGGGCATGGCAGAGTAGAAAAATATTTTCTTCAAGGGTTCCGAGCAGGTAAAACGCTTGACCCTTCTTTTTCAAAGCTTAAACCTTATTCAAAAGAAAAGATGATGGAAATCTTAAAAGCAATAGAACCGTTTTTTGCTATTTGCCGCCTTCGCATCTAAAGTTCAAAAATGTTTAACCTTATAGGCTGAACATTTTTTTCTAAGTCAAATCTTATTATTATGGCGTGGACGCAGTCAATACTATATTTTTGCCTTTGTTTTATCGCAGGCATCTTTTTTTCTTCTTTTTTTAACTTGAGCCAGATTCTTATTTTGGCTTTTTTGTTCTTTGCTGTGTTCTTGATAGTGTTTTCTTTTTTTCTTAAGAAAAAAACCTTTTCTCTTATTGCTTTTTGTTTTTTGTTTTTGTTTTTTGGCGTTTTGCGTGAACAAACAGCTAGATCTCAACTTGTGCGTCCAGAGCTTAAACAATTTTTTGGAGAGAGAATAACTTTAGAAGGTATTGTAATTGAGGAACCGGAAATATATTTAAACAGAGTTCGTTTAACAATTGAAATTCCCTTATTAAAAGCCAGGTTATTAGCAACAACTAATTTTTATCCAGAGATTCAATATAATGATAAGGTGCAAATCACAGGCGTTTTAGAAGAGCCACCAAGCTTTGATGGTTTTGATTATCAGGGATATCTTCAACGCCATGGAATTTATTTTTTAATGAGTTATCCAAAAATTGAAATTACAGAAAAACATGGTTTTTCATTAAAGTATGCTTTAATTGCATTTAAACAAAGATTAAAACAAAACATAGAAAAGATTTTTTCTTTTTCACAGGCAGGGTTTTTTGAGGCATTGATTTTCGGTGATGAGAACAATTTTTCTCAAGAATGGAAAGAAAAACTTAATTTGACTGGTGTTCGCCACATAGCGGCTGTGTCTGGCGCAAATGTTACTATTCTCACAACCATGCTTTTGAATTTTCTTCTTTTTCTTGGATTTTGGCGTAGACAAGCATTTTGGCTTTGTTTAGTTTTAATCTTTTCCTATATCTTAATGATTGGCGCGCCTGCTTGTGGGGTGCGGGCTGGAATTATGGCTGGTCTATTTCTTTATGCGCAACATTGCGGCAGAATTGCCGACCCAGAAAGATTAATTGTTATGGCGTTAACAATAATGCTTTTTTTTAATCCATTACTTTTAAAGTCAGATATTGGATTTCAGCTTTCTTTTTTAGCTGTTATGGGTTTAATTTATTTATCGCCTCTTTTTTCTAATATGTTTAAAAAACTGCCAAATATCTTAGGCCTAAGGATAAATCTTGCTTCAACATTAGCTGCTCAGATTTTTGTTTTGCCCCTCCTACTTTATAATTTTGGCCAGTTTACTTTATTAGCACCAATAACCAATATTTTAATTCTGCCAGCTGTGCCATTATTGACTATTGCTGGTTTTGTTTTTTCTCTTGTCGGGATTTTTTCGCAAAAATTAGCTTGGTTTATATCCCTGCCTATTCAATTTTTAATGCAAATAATTATTAAAACAATTGACCTGTTTTCTCTGATTCCATTTAATAGTTTTGATATTAAAGTGTCTTGGATTTTTGTCGCTATATGCTATTTCCTTTTAAGCGTATTTGTTTTTAATTTAAAAAAGAAACAGATTCCATCTTTTTTAGATTATTAGTTCTGTTATCTTGCTTCTTTTAGAGATTGTGTTATGTTTGTTTCAGTTTTTACTATTGTGCTTTAATCCAAGAGAGAGGTAAACATGAATTGGAAAAAGGTGGTGTTGTTCTTGATAGCGGTTATTCTGGTGTTGTTGGTTTTGGCAGCGGTTGATCTGTTTTTGCTGATGATCAACCCTGCTTCGGCGCAAACCACAGTGGTTCGGGCCCAGATCGGGGATCACGGAAGAACACTCTCCTCGGAGGAGATCATACTTATTCTTCAGCATTGTCATGGTTGGTGCAGTACTGATAGCGTTTCTTGGTTTTTTACGCTATCTACTTCTCCCTAAAGGAAAGAAACCACAGTAGTAAAAAAGGGGCCTGTCCCTAAAGACAGGCCCTTTTTATTGTATATGTTTTATCTCTTTTTTATGGGCTTTTCATTTTCATTTTCTTTTTCTATAATTAAAACAACAAAACTTATAAAAAACTGATTAAATTGAATGGATATTATGTCTATTTATCAATTATCAAAGCCTAAAAACGGGAAGGAAAAGTTTTTACCTAAAATTAAACAAGCGTCTTTAAAAACGCTTAAACTCAAGGCGCCAAAAATTAAAGGATTTCATATTAGTAGCGAAAACAGAGCAAGTTCTTTGTTCTCCTTAAGTATTTTCTTGTCTGTTTTCATGGGTTTCTTAGCTGGTGGCTTTTTTGTTAACTATTTTTTCTCTTTAGACAACTCTTTAAAAGAGTTTAGTTTTTTTCAACCGAATGCTGGACAGGAAAATGAATCTAGCTTGAGCCCTGATAATGGTTCTCAACTTATTTCTCAAGAACAAGCAATTATTAATATAGTAAAAAGCGCGTCTCCAGCAGTGGTAAGTATTATTGTAACTAAGGACTTACCTGTAATTGAACAATATCTCTATAACCCTTTTGAAGGATTTGAAGATTTTTTTGGAAATGATTTTGAGCTTGAAGTGCCTGGTTATCGTGAAAAAGGAACAGAAAAAAAAGAAATAGGCGGGGGAACAGGATTTATTGTTTCTAGCAATGGCTTAATTTTAACAAATAAACATGTAGTTCTTGACGAAGAGGCGGACTACACCATTTTGACTAATAGCGGAGAGAAATTTGAAGCAACGGTTTTAGCACGCGACCCAGTGCAAGATATTGCTATCCTAAAAATTGAAACAGAAAAATCGTTGCCAACTCTTAAATTGGCTGATTCTGATAAAATCCAGATTGGGCAAACAGTGATTGCCATTGGCAATGTTTTAGGTGAGTTTAGAAATTCTGTATCTGTTGGTATTGTTTCTGGACTAAAGCGAGATGTAACTGCTATTGGGGGCAGCTTTTCTGAACTTTTGGAAGGTATTATTCAGACAGATGCTGCTATTAACATGGGAAATTCTGGGGGGCCACTTTTAGATATCAACGGAGAAGTTATTGGAATGAACACAGCTACTGCTTTAAATGCTCAAAGTGTTGGTTTTGCCATACCTATTAACAATGCTAAAAAAGATATTGCCCAGGTTAAACAATATGGAGAGATTATTTATCCTTTTTTAGGTGTTTACTACACTATAATCACTCCTGCGCTTCAAGAGGAGTTTGACTTAGCTGTTGATTATGGCGCTTGGGTTGGCAGAGATGGCTATGGAGCCAAAACTGAAATAGCGGTTTTTCCAGATTCAGCGGCAGAAAAAGCAGGGCTTCAGCAAGATGATATTATTTTAAAGTTTGCTGGAGAAAGAATTACACTAGAAAATAGTTTGGCTAATATTATTTCTGAACATAATCCTGATGACGTTGTTGAGTTAAAAGTTTTGCGCGGGCAAGATGAATTGACTTTAACAGTTGTTTTAACTAAAAAAGAACCCTAAAAACTATTTAAATTATTGGGGCTTTATATAAATAAAAAAACACAGCCGGGCCAATGGTTGTGTTTATTCATAAATCTTGAATTACTTCCAAGGCTCTTTTGTGTGAGCGGCATGGTAATTCTAAAACTTTTACTCTCGGGTACATTATCCCAAGAGTTTCAAAACATGACACCTTTAGCTTGACGTTTCCAAGTTTTTCCCCGGAAGCGCAGGCCAATCCTTGCTTAACAAGGAAAATATCCACTTTTTCACCGGCGGAACTCATTGTTACTGCTGAAAGGCTTGGAAATATGATCACTACAGAGTCTGGATGGCATGTTTTGATCATATTAAAAATTCGACAACAGGAATTGGGATTGTCCCATATAATTCCTATTGTTTTTGCCATGGCTCCCTCCTTTCCACATATTTAGCCCGGCTATATTTCAAAAAAACTGCTTTAGTAAAACACTTTTATACCAAAAAGTCAAATCTTTTTGTTTATTACCTTGTTTTTTATGAGTTTTATATAAAAAAAACACAGCCGGGTCAATGGTTGTGTTTATAGCTCTTGAATTGCCTTCCTCCACGTGTATGGAAGAAGCTCTACGACTTTTGAGTTGTGGACCTTCCCGAGCATTTCGGCGTATGTTTGCCCATTCTCGGAATAGGCAGTGTCTGTTTTTGAAGGATCTCTATATCCATTTTTGACAAGAAATAAATCTATCCCCTGATAAGTCGCTGCGGATAAGCAGGTTGGGAATATTGTTATTATTGCCTCTGGATATTTTTTTAAAAGACCATCCAAAATATGAAACAGGACTATCTCATTATTCCAGACAATCCCAATTCTTTCTATCCCCATTACTGCTCCTTTCTTGACCCGGCTATCTTAAAAAGCTATCTCAGCAAAACACTTTTATACCCAAAAGTCAAATCCTTTTTTTAATCACCTTGTTTTCTATGGGTTTTTATGATAAAAAGAAATATATGGTAGGTGGAAATTTTACTTTTAAAGCGCAAAGCGCTCTTCGTAGAGCGCAATCAATTGCTGAAAAAAAAGGGCATCAGCAAGTTGATGCTATTCATCTTTTAGTTGCTTTGCTTTCCCAAGATGAAAGCATTGTTTTGAATTTACTAAACAAATTGGATGTTGAAATACAAGGACTTAAAAATAAGGCAACAGCAGCTCTTGATTTGGTTCCTAATATACAGACTCCAAGATCTTTTGGCAATTTTTACCTTACCCAAGATATGGCTAAGGTTTTGGAATGGGCGCAAAAACAGGCAATGGAAATGGGAGATGAATTTGTCTCTATTGAGCATCTGTTTTTAGGTTTGTTGGGCGCGCAAGTCAAAGCGCAGGAAATTTTTAAAAACATTGAACAGGTTTCTGGAAAAAATTCCACAGAAGTCGGAAAATTGGATTATCAAACAGTTCTGAAAACTTTAGAAGACTTAAGAGGTGGGAAAAGAATTACTGACCCTACGCCGGAAACAAAATATCAGGTTATTCAAAAATATGCTATCAACTTGACTCAGTTAGCGCGACAAGACAAATTAGACCCAGTAGTTGGAAGAGAAGTAGAAATCAGGCGATTAATGCAAGTTCTTTCCAGAAGGAGAAAAAACAATCCTGTATTGCTTGGCGAGGCAGGTGTTGGCAAAACAGCTATTGTTGAGGGTTTAGCCCAGCGTATAATTAAAAAAGATGTGCCAGAAAGTTTGGCTAATAAAGAACTAATTAGTTTGGATCTGGGTTCATTAGTTGCTGGCACTCGATACAGGGGCGAGTTTGAGAGTAGAATTAAAGCGCTATTAGCGCAAGTTAAAAAATCAGGGGGGAAATATATTCTATTTATTGATGAACTCCACACTTTAGTAGGCGCTGGCGCTGCAGAAGGCTCTATTGACGCATCTAATCTTTTAAAACCTGCATTGGCAAGGGGAGAGTTGCGGGCAATTGGCGCTACAACTTCAAAGGAATATCAGAAATATGTGGAAAAAGATCCTGCGCTGGAAAGAAGATTTCAGCCAGTTTATGTTTCTGAACCAACAATAGAGGAAACAATTGCTATTTTAAGGGGCCTGAGAGAAAAATATGAGCTTCATCATGGTGTAAAAATCACTGATTCTGCTTTAGTTGAGGCAGCCGAATTAGCTGCCCGCTATATTACAGATAGGTTTTTACCTGATAAGGCTGTTGACTTAATGGATGAAGCTGCTTCTGCTTTAAGATTGGAAATTGAGTCAGAACCAAAAGAGATGGAAGAGCTTAGGGTGAGAATCCAAAAATTGGGCGTTCAAAAACAGATGTTAAAGAATAAAAAAAATGAAAAAGAACAAATGAAAAGAATTTCTCAAGAATTAGCTGATTTAAAAGATGGATATAAGGAATTGAACGCTAAGTGGCGGGCAGAAAAAGAATTAATACAAGAAATTAAAGAATTGAAAAAAAAGATTGAGTCCCTGAATTTTAAAGCAGAAATGGCCCAGTATCAATCCGACTTACAAGAAGCTGCTGAAATAAAATATGGCAAAATTCCTGAAATCCAAAAAGAAGTTATAATGGTTGAGAAAAAACTTACTCGAGTTCAAAAAGAACATAAAATTCTTAAAGAAGAGATAGGTCCAGAAGATGTAGCAAGAGTTGTTTCTGGGTGGACAGGCATTCCGGTTATGAGACTAATGGAAGAAGAAGCAAAAAAATTAGAAACAATGGAAGCAATTATTTCTAAGCGTGTTATTGGACAAGAAAAGGCATTAAAAGCAATTGCCAATGCTCTTCGTCGAAGCCGCGCAGGAATTTCTGAGGAAAATATGCCCCTTGGTTCTTTTATGTTTTTGGGTCCAACTGGCGTTGGTAAAACAGAAACAGCCAGGGCATTAGCTGAGTTTCTTTTTAACGATGAAAACTCTCTGATTCGTGTTGATATGTCTGAATATATGGAAAGACATTCTATTTCTAAGATGATCGGCTCTCCGCCGGGCTATGTTGGTTATGAGGAAGGAGGGCAATTAACTGAAAAAATCAGGAGAAGGCCGTATTCTGTTGTTCTTTTAGACGAAATTGAAAAAGCGCATCCAGAGGTTTTTAATGTATTGCTTCAGATTTTGGAAGATGGACGCTTAACTGATGCAAAGGGCAGAGTAGTTTCTTTTAAAAATACAATTCTGATTATGACCTCCAATGTGGGTTCAGAATATATTGGCAAAATGAAAGAGATTGGATTTTTAGATAAAGATGCTTCTCAGGAGCATACATCTTTAAAAGATAAAGTAATGAATGCTCTAAAACAGGAGTTTAGACCTGAATTTTTAAACAGAATTGACGATATTATTATCTTCAACTATTTGCGTAAAAAAGAAATCAGAAAGATTGTTGACTTGGAATTGGAAAAAGTAGCGCAGAGGTTGATGCGTAAAAAGATTAAGATTAGCTTCAAGGAAAAAGTTAAAGACCTGTTAGTGGAAAAAGGATTTGATATTAATTTTGGAGCTCGGCCTTTGCGCAGAGTTATCCAGAAATTGATTTTAAACCCATTGGCATTAGATATCATTATGGCAGAAATTAAACCAGGAGATAGTATTCTTGCTCAAGCAGTTGACAGTAAGATTGTATTTGAAAAACGCTTAAAATCAATCAAGGCCAGAACAAAAAAACTGGCAAATGCTTAATATGATGAAAAAATATCTTAAACCTCTACTTATTATTCTTTTAGGTTTAGCAGGAGGGATGCTTTGGCAGTCCCTTTTTTTGCCATATATGGTAAGGCATTCTGCTTTTGAAGAACTATCTTTTGTTAAAGATTTCAAGCAAAGGAATATTATTCTTTTTCCGCAGGAAAAGATAATTATACAAGAGAACAAAGCATTAAGCCAAGCAGTGGAAAAAGTAGAAAAAACAGTTGTTGCTGTAAGGGCTAAAACAAAATCAGGAACAATACATGGTTCGGGAATGATTCTTACAAATGATGGTTTGGTTATAACATTGGCAGAACTTGTGCCCCGCGACTCTGATATTTCTTTTTGGGTCGATAATAAACAAGTTGCCTTCGAGATTCTTAAAAGGGACTATTATGAAAATCTTGCCCTTATTAAGCTTGACCAGACAGGATTATCAGCAATGGGTTTTGCAAACTTAGAAAATATTAGAAAAGGGCAGGCAGTTTTTCTTGTAGGTAATGTTTTTTCAGAAGATAATCCTCAAAAAACAGTAAATAGTGGGATTATTAAACATTTTAACGGTGATTTTATTAAAACTAATATATTAGAAGAACAAGCTTTAAATGGAAGTGTTCTTTTTGATATAGAGGGTAATATTTTAGGTATTAATACCATTGGAATAGATGGCGAGGTTCTCGCCATCCCTATCTCTCAAGTCCAAACTTTCTCTTCTTTTTAAAAAAGTAAGGGCTTCTGTTAAGAAGCCCTTTATTTTCTTGATGGTGGGGGGCGTTTTAAATCCCGCGGCCCCAACGGAATCTCTGATTCCGGGTTCCTCTCGGGGAGGCAAAGCTGTAGGATTTCTCTTTCTTATCCTTTTTTTGCCCACAGCGTTACTTTCAACCCCACCATCAATTACTAACATACTATCACATATTCAAAAAAATGTCAAATAAAAATGTTCGGTGAGTATACCCTGATTACAAGTAAAAATTGAGGTATTGACAATCCTTATGTAAGAAGTAATAATAAAAATGAAATGAAAGGTCGTAAAGAATTATCTTTACATAATCAATACTATATAAATCTGTGAAAATACCATTGCTAAAATTAAAGGCGATGTTGCTTTATTTTGCCACTAATACTGACGAAAAATTCTTAGGTAAGGTAAAATTGATGAAATTATTCTATTTTGCCGATTTTATGCATATAAAACAATATGGGGTTCCTATTACCTATGATAGATATGTTCATTTAGACCACGGTCCGGTTCCTAGCATCATAATGAATTCTGTTAATGATACTGCTGATGACCAAGACGATTCGGAATTAGGCGACACCATTTCCATTAATATAAAACCGGGACAACATATACATAGAATCAAAAAATTAAGAGAGTTTACGGAAAACGAAAAAGATTATTTTTCAGATAGTGAATTAGATATTCTTGAAAAAGTATGTAAAAGGTTTTATGACGCTAACGCTAAACAAATAGAGCTTGCTTCTCATAAAGAGGCGGCATTTTCAAAAACAAATTATGGAGACGATATACCCTACTCTTTGGCGCTGGAAGATAGTGATTGTAGGCAAGATATAGACAAAGAAACAATAGAATTACTGGTTCAAATTGCTAACTTTTAATATGGTTAAACCTAATATTATAACTAATTTCTGCGATGTTTTTAGATACAAAGAAGAAATGTTTGTTTACTTCGCAGAATACAATGATATTATATACGCAGCTAGAATTTTAGACGAAGAGATTACGCAAGAACTCAATAAAGTTTATGGTAGAGTCAATCTAGGGGCAAAACCGGATTATTACAAAATCAAGCTTTGTGCTTCGTGATATTAAGCACAGAAGAGTTTAAAAAACGAGCTATTCATCTGGGTGTCCGGATGGAGCACGACTCAGGTTCCTTAGAATATAATGATACTGTTTGCTGTCTTAATGAGGTAGATAAAAAGAGAATCATAAAAGAAATAGAAACCGGTCCCGTTGCAAAAGGATTAAAAGCTGCTTTTGCGAAAACCTACGAATTATGAAGAAACTGGAAACCACACAAATTAAAAAAATGTTCAACACCGCAGGTTGAACATCTTTTTTGAGAGAGGTTTTACACAGGGTGGTTGTTTGGCAGAAATAATGATTTTTCTTTAAAGTAAAGAATTGAAGTAAGTTATTGAAATAAGTTTTAATAAATTAAATATTAAAAACATGAATGTAAAAAGTTTTTTTATTGGCTCTGTTTTTGTTTTATTTTTAGCCGCTTGCGGCTTTTTTTATTATGTATGGCATATGACAGATAGTCCGTTGTATCGATGGTGGGTGGAAGAAATGGAAATGGGCGGTGGTCCAAAGGACTTTTTAATAGAAAAAAGCGGGACAGAAACAATAGTTATTAATAAAAGGGAGAAGTTTCAGGCAAAAGTTCCTGATACGTGGACGGCTGCAAAAGCGGAACAATTCTCATATCGCGATTGGGGTGTGAACTTATTTAGTCCAGATGTTAAGATAAAAGCGTATAGCGTTCCTTACGATTTTGTTTTAAATGATGGGTGTGTAATTGGTATTTTTATGGAAAAGGGCAATTTGAAATATGATGTTGCAACAGATCAAATTTCAGAAGGTTTATTAATGGAAAAACAAGAATTACCATGTATGGAGGATGATGGTATTGAAATGATTAAAATTGGAAATCATTGGGCTATTGAAACGCTTTTTCATGATTCAGAGGAGTATGGGTTCCATTCTAGAATAGTAGTCCCAATAGACGATGAAAGATATATCTATATAGTTTTTTATGCAGTTTTAGACGATAAAAAAATATGTTTTGATATATTCGAGCAATTTTTGGGAAATATATCAGAAAACAATTAATTTTTAAAAAAATAAAATAGGAGGGAATTGAACTATAAAAACAAAAGGAGGTTTATTAAGTTAATTTAAAATTATGAAAAAACAAATTTTAGGTGTTTTTATTTTTGTATTATTAACAATTTTTTTATCCTTTCCTCAATTTATAAAAGCAAAAGATATTGAATTGGATGAAATACATGACTATTTAGAGCTTCCACAAATTGATGCAAGGAGAATATTAGAAGGATTGACAACTTGTTTTCATAACGAATGGCAAAAATCTATCACCTCTCCCAATTCGCCAGCCGAAATGGGAGCAATATTAATTCTTGCTCAAAAGTCGATTCAAGTAGATGCGCTGAGCGATTTATTAGTCGAAATACCTATTAAAATACTAAAGACCGTTTATAAAACGGTTCTTTTTTTTGATGGAAAACCAAATATGTATGATTTATTGGATGAATTTGAAAAATTTAGCGTTGAACAAGCAAAAAAATACGCTTTTGAATGGCTTTTCCAAGAACAGATTAAAATAGGTACTGGTAATCTATTTATTGACTATACTGGTCAAAGCAATGGCGCTGAGCATATAATTTTCCCGTATGTGTTAACATATATACCCATAAGCGATGACAACGCAGAGATTGATATAAAGATATATTCTGCTAATCCGATTGAACCACCCAAACCAACATATGATTATCAATGGTTAGGCAATGATGGCCAGAAAATATCCCCTTTTATTATTCAAATTAAGGGTGAGGTTCAAAAAAATCAATTTCATACCTATAAATGGATTGGAGAGCCAGATATAACAATTGAGTTTTCTAATGATGTGCCACAGCTTAATTTTAGCAATATGTCTATGGTTGCTAAAACAGAAGAGAATTTTATCAAGGGGATAGGCATATTAAATAAAAGTGTAGATATAGCAAACAATATTGTTGATAAGATAAAGGACTCAATAACGCTTGTTTTTAATAAGATTAAATCAATTTTTTCAAGTAACACATTTTCAAGCGGCAGTGCTTCGCTGGTTTCCCAAGATAGTTTTTCTTCAGATTCCTTACCTCTAAAAGATACGCCCTCAGACGCATTTGTTTCAGATAATCAAGCGTCCCAAGACGTAAATGTTAGTTCTCCTTCTGTGTCTCCTGCCCAACCGAAAACAAGCCCAAAAACAGAGCCAAAACCCTTGTCTTTTAATGCCCAAGAAAAAATAGATGAGATTTCAAGGCAAATTGCGATTATTACCCAGAAAATGAATGCTTTAAAAATAGCATCAGGAGAAAAAGTTGTTTTAGGCGAAACAGACGAGCCAGACAAAATAGAGGAAAAAGATAAAGAAGAGATCAAAACCGATAATGCTTTGCCTTCAATTTTAATTAGTCAGGTTTGCGCTGGATTGGATAAGGCGAAAAACGAGTTTGTTCAGCTCTATAATCCGAATAGTTTCTCTGTTCTTCTGAATGATAGCAATTTTGGATTACAACTAGTTAGCTCGAGCAATAAAATAAGCAAGAAGACAATTACATGGTTTAACTCAAATATCCCGGCAAAGGGATATTTTCTTTTATCTAGCGGGGATTTAATTATTAATGGACAAAGACTAAACCCTGACGCAAGTTTTAACAGCCAGATGACAAGCGTAAGCGGAGCAATTGTTGTTGATGGCAATGATAAAATTATAGACAGGGTTGCGTGGGGCAAAGCAGATAAACCAGCGCCTGATTCAGCAATAGAAACAAGGGGTGTTGTTTTAGATGATGGTTTAAAAACAGGGCAGGGTTTGGAAAGGCGGTCGTCTGGCAATGGTTTGGTCGACACAGATAACAATTCGCAGGATTTCTTATTAAAAGACGAGTTAGAAATAACTAATTCTTTAGGACAAAAATTGACTTACAAAAAAGCAGTGGTAAGCAATAATTCGTCTCAATATTCTAGTTATACTGGCAACTCTGGTAGCGGAGGCAATACTCCGAATTTACCAAAACCGGCGCCAGAGGTTTTAATTACAGAAATAGGCATTATTGGCAGCGATGATTTTGTCGAGCTCTATAATCCAACTAATATAAATCAGGACTTGGACGGGTGTAAATTAAGGAAAAAAATACAAAGTGGGGCAGATTATTCTTTAAAAAGTATTCCAGAGGGCGTTGTTATTGCCCCCGGTCAATATCTATTATGGGCAAGCTCTAAAAATGATTATCATTTAGAGGTTAATGCTGAATTGTTCACCCAACAGATTTTGAGTTCAGATTATAGTGTTGCTTTAATCAGCGATGGTGGCGATATTGTTGACGCTGTGGCATGGGGAGAGGGGCATATTAATCCATATGTCGAAGGTAGCGCGTTTCCAGAGAATCCGGATAGCGGACAGACTATTGGCAGAAAATGGGATGCAGGTAGTAATACCTATCAAAATACTGGCAACAACGCTAATGATTTCGAATTACAATTTTCAACACCTCGGGCGCAAAATCAGGTTTTTCGGGATATTATTGCGTCAGATACAGAAATAATTAGTAGTCCAGCAGAATTAACTAATAAAACCATTGCTGAGTTTACTTTTTCTGCCTCAGAAAACGGTTGTTCTTTTGAATGTCAGTTAGATGTTGGCGGCGATTGGCAGGATTGCCAATCGCCGAAAAACTATTCTGGTTTAAGCAATGGCGAACATAGTTTTTCTGTCCACGCGATTGATGAAGCTGGCAATATTGACAATACGCCGGCAGAATATAGTTGGGAGATAGATATAACGGCGCCAATAACAACTATTGTCTTAAAACCATTAGCATTGGCTAATCAGACACAGGCAAATTTTACTTTTTCTGCCTCGGAAGATGATTGTTCTTTCGAGTGTCAATTAGATGGCGGCATTTGGCAGAATTGCCAAATGCCGCTGTCTCAAACCTACGACAATTTGCTTAATGGCGAACATAGTTTTTCTGTCCGCGCCACAGATGTTGTGGGGAATATAGAAATTGAGCCAGTGAATTATAATTGGACAATAGATACGTCGATTGACCTGCCTGTTCTGATCCTATCGGACATGGATTCTGATTCTGAAATATATACTAATCAATTAGAGATTAGTGTCAGTATCGAGAACGATGACGAAGCGATTGCGTGGTTTTTATCAGAACTCCCTGACGAACCATTGTTAGATAGTGATTCTTGGCTTCTAACGCGACCAGAACAGGCGACATTATCTGTTGGAGATAATGTTAAAACCATTTATTTATGGACAAAAGATGTGGTTGGCAATATTAGCCAATCAGCATCAGATTCAATTATTTTAGATATGCAATTACCAGTGGTAGAGTTTAATAGTGTCAATTCTATTCAGGACGCGCTTGAATTTGATATTAGTTGGGCAGGACAAGATAGTGGTTCAGGCATAGGTAGTTATGATTTAAAAATATGGGAAGATTCAGCTTTAGAACCAGATACTTGGCAGACGATATCTGTTTCTACCTACGAATTTACAGGCGAAAATGGTAAAACATATAATTTTAAGGTTCGAGCGATAGATAATGCTGGTAATTTGAGTGAATCGACGAACATAATTTCAACTCAAGTGGCAGTGCCTGTTTTATCTGTTTTGCCTTCAGATTTAATTTTTGAGGCGATTGAGTATGGCGATAATCCTGATAGTCAAAACATTACTATTCAAAACACAGGTTTTGGCAGTTTAGAATGGGAGATTGCTCAAATTGCGATGGTCGAACCAGAAGTAGATTGGCTAATTTTAAACACTGATAATTTAAATGGAGTTTTAGTCGCGGATGAATTAGTTCAAGTGGATGTTAATATCGATACTGCTGATTTGGCTGTTGTAAAATACAGCGCAGAGCTGGAAATTTCTTCAAATAATGGTTCTACTATTGTTGGTGTTACGCTTAACATATTGCCAGATATTACTCCGCCTTCTCCTCCGACAGGCATTTCGCCCGTTTCTGGACAAACTTTTACGTATTCGCCAATTACTATTTTTGGTAAGGCAGAGCCAAATGCTTTAGTTTTAATTAGTTCTGGAGAAATACAGGTTAGCGAAATTAGAGTTGACGAGGAAGAAAATTGGGAAGCAGAATTGTTTTTGACTGAAGGGGAGAATCAATTTGACATATTAGTTCAAGATGAGGCAGGCAACACAAGTGGAATTGTAGAATGGCAATGCTTTTTGGTGATACCAAGTCCAGTTTTGGTGGTTTCGTTGTTTAGTTTAAGTTTTAGTGCCGAGCAAGACGGAGATAATCCTGCTCCGGTAGGCATGATTATCCAAAATACAGGGACGGCCGATATGGCGTGGCAGGCGGAATATGTTGAGGATTGGATTGTATTTGAATCTAATGATTCGGGCGTCTTAATTCCTGGCGGAACTTTTGAAATTGAGGTTTTAGCTGATATTACAGGACTTAGTGCAGGAGAATACGATGCTGAAGTTATAATAACAGCGCCAGACGCAGATAATAGCCCGCAAACAGTCCAAATAAATCTGGAGATTTTAGAACCAGCTTCTCCACCAGAATATTCTTTATTAGATGTTGTTATCAATGAAATTGCGTGGATGGGGACAGAGGCACAACATCAAGATGAATGGATAGAATTATATAATAATACAGAATCAGAAATTGATTTTTCTGGCTGGCTTTTAACAACAGCGGATAGCGGGTTGGAAATCGCCTTAACAGGAGAAATATTTGCCAATGGTTTCTATGTTATAGAAAGAACTAATGATACTACGGTTAGCGATATAGATGCGGATTGGTATGGCTCTTTTGGAGATGGGTTAAACAATGCTGGCGAAAAATTAGAACTAAAAGATGGGACTGGTAATTTAATTGATAGTGTTGATTGTTCAAGCGACTGGTTTGCGGGAGATAATGGCGATGATGATGACAACGATGAGAAAATGACTATGGAAAGAATTGATTCTACAACTGGTGGTTCTGATTCAGAAAACTGGGCGGATAATAATCCAGAATCTGCATCTAATGGATTTGATGCAAGTGGTAATTCCATAAATGGCACTCCGGGACAAGAAAATAGCGAACCAACGGAACTAGAACCAGAGCCAGAACCATTTGAGCCAGTTTCTTTTTTCTGGTCTCAATTCCAAAAAGATAGCTTTAGAACAGGATATGCGCCAGTTTCAGGACCTGAAAACGTTAATAAGTCCAAGGTAATTTTTAATGATTCTATATCAGATATAATTACAGACCAAGAATCAACTATTTATTTTGCTGGTTTAAATGGAATTTATTGCTTTGATGCCGATTTTAAAGAAAAATGGGTGCTTGATGAAAAAGAAGTTGTTGCTTTAGCGGGAGCAGATAATGGAATGATTTTTGCTATTGCTGGCCGTTATGGGTGCAAAGGAAAAGACCCTGATTCTCGTTGCGGAGGCAAATTAATAGGACTTGACCAAGCGGGAAACAAGCATTGGGAATATATGTTATCTACTCTTTATTCAGAATTAAAGCCAGTTGTTTTCGGAGATAGAGTTTATATAACAAATCGTTGCGCTGGTGAAATAGAGTTTTCTCTTTTTGCTTTTGATTTTAATGGCAACTTGGATTGGGCGTTTGACCCTACGGACGGTGATAATGGTAAACTTTATCAAACTCCTAATTTTACTTGTGGGCCTGGAGGACGTTCTGGCTCCAATATCTCGTCGCCGGCAATAGGTTCTGATGGGACAATTTATTTCGGTGGTTTTAACACCTTATATTCTGTTTCTTCCGCAGGCGTTTTAAAATGGAAAAAAACATTTGACGTTAATAACTATATTGGTGCGCCGTCAATTGGCCCAGATAGTACAATTTATGTTACTACTGATAAATTGTTAGCATTGGATCCAGAAACAGGAAATACTCTTTGGGAATTTGCCTCAATAGGAAGAAACGGGAGGTTTGGGCCAAGCTTTGGCGCGGATGGGACACTATATGTTTGGGGCTGGTTCAATGGCGCGTGGTTTCATGCTTTAAGCCCGGGAATTGTTGAGCCAGAAAATAGGGCTTTATGGGGGATAGATCCAAGCAACATTGGGACACCTGGTTCTCTTTCTGCAATTTTAGTGGTTCAAAATGCTATTTACTTTACAAGCAATAATAATCCTCATGCAACAGTGTGGGCAGTTAATTTTAATCAAGAATTTACTGATTTTAGCGAAAAAGAAATTTGGCGGTTTAATACCCAGGCAGGTCCAACTATTAGCCATTTGGCAGTTTCTCCTAATGGTACTATTTTTGTCCCAGGCCGAAAACTTTATGCCATTTCCCCCTAACAACCTAAATGTTTAACCTACGAGGTTAAACATTTGGATCCCCGTTAGAAAGTCTTTCTGTTACTATTTCAAAAATCCTTGCTGAAAAAAAATAATTGGCTAGATTAAGAAATTCAACTGGGAATGTTTCCAATCAATCTTGTAATCTTTTTTAAGTTTAAAACACCTTTAATATGATTTATGAACAAGTTTCTTGCTCTAACTAGTAGGGACTACTATACGATTTTAGGATTCTGGGGTGGAAAAAAACAAGGATAAATTTCTGAATTAAAAATCGGATTATTTTCTATTGGCCATCCTTAACAACTTTTCAGTTGCCATATATCTTATAAATTTACCACTTCTATTTCCTTCAACTAAATTCTTTTTTTCTAATATTTTTATATCTTTAGCCGATGTTTGCCTTGCAATCTTATTCAACATTCCGTGAGAAGTGACTGTGGCGTAAATATTATCCCCTGATATCAGATAATGTACCAAATGCTTCTGTCTATCGTTTAAAATGATATCTTTGCTTAATATTTTATCGATTGCTTTGTTTTCAAGAACCTTTTCTTTGATATAAACATTGAAACTTTCCAAAGATTCCATTATTTTTCTAAGATGAAAATCATAAAAATATGTCATATCGCAAGAATCTTGCTCTGAATAAATATAAGCCATAGCATATTGAGATGGAGCTCGCTTTATAATTGTGGAAATCGGTAAATACATAAAAGTCCAATAATTTTTTCTAAGTAAGTACCAATAAAATAAAGCTCTAGCTAACCTACCATTTCCGTCAGCAAAAGGATGTAAATATCCAACCCAGAAATGTATAAAAATTGCCTTAATAATGGGATGTAAAAATTCTTTTTCATTATCATTCGCGAACTCAATAAGCTTACCTATCTCATTTTTAATAAATGCTTCTTTGGGGGGAATATGCGTCGTATATTCTTTCGAACCAATATAACCTTGTACAACAACATTATCTTTGTTTTTTCTAAATCTGCCTTGTTTCGATTCTTCTATAGTTTTTTGAGTCAACATTCTATGGATCTCAAACAATAATTCTTCTGATAGCTCTTGGTTTTTATAGTCTTCATCCAAAGCCAACATAGTATTATAGTTATTCAAAATCATCTGTTCAAAAACATTTTTAGGTTGACGCTTTTCAATAATCATTTTTCTAGCTACTTGCCTAGTAGTATGCGCTCCCTCTAATTGACTAGAAGCTATTGCCTCCTCTAATACTCCTTTAGATATAAATTTCTGTTTACTCATATCCGATAAAGTTTCCATTGTGGCAAATACTTGCCCACCAGAGCTAATGTCTATTTTATGTAGAAACTCCTCTGTACATGGTAACCGAATCCATTTAAAATAATCTCCGTTTTCAGCTTTAATTGGAGTTTTTTTCAAAAGTAGATTTCGAAACTGCCTTACTAAAGACCAAAACTCTTCTTTGGTCAATCCTTGAGGCGCATTCTTGTATTTAAGCTTGTCCCAGTATAAATACTTAGGCTCGTTCGTTTTCTCGAAATATCTTCTAAACTCATGAAATCCCGACTCCTCAAGTTTTTCTGCCATCCTAGATTTATCTATTTTAGTTAAATCTGGTTTTTCTATGTAATACATTTCTTCTGGTTTTAAATTTGTCATATTCGTATTAAAAAACATATTTTAATTTCTTATAACATGTTAACAACACGTTAACAATATGTCAACAGTTAACATGTTGATATCGTACAACAGAATAATTATTAAGAACAATAACATTCTTGTTTTTTTCCACTCCAAAGTCCTAAAATCGCATAGTAGTCCCCGAAATTTAAGGTAAAAATCCGAAGAAAAACTATTGACAAGGTTTTCTGATTTGGTATAATAATAACATCACGATAAGAGGGCACACCTAAGGTTCGTCCGAAGGTTACTCCCTCTTTTTATTTTGCTTTCCCAATTTTTTGTTTTAAATTATCAATATAAATAAAATATTTACGGAATTTTCTTAATAAAGCAGAATACTTTCTACGATTGGGAATAATTACATGAAAAAGTTTTTCTTGTTTTTCTAAATATTCTATTAAGCAATGAAAATCACCATCTCCGGAAACAATAATTGCTTTATCATAATTAGAATACTCAATCATTGTATGCAATACTAGTTCTGCGTCAACATTACCTTTTGTATATATTTCTCCCTTTTTTTTGTATTCAAGAGTTGGTTTAAAAATAACAATATAGCCGGCATTTTGTAAAAAAGTATATAAAGATTCATTACCCGGAACATAACCAATAAAAAGAAAAGTTTTTGAAACCTTGTATTTATCTTTAAGATAGATAAAAAACTTAGCAAAACCCAAATCCCATCCGCATTCTTTTATTGCTAAATTAAGATTTTGACTATCTATAAAAGCATAAATTTTCTCTGGCCTCTTCATATTTTAATTTTACCAAAAAACCAGTATGTTAGAAAGAGAGCATATTGGTTTTTTAATGTTATGGTGAGGGTAGGAGGCAAGAATTGCTGCAAAAAATCTGCTCTCTTAGAGCTCACGGCG
>Ga0265594_1001255_pt1 | contig 19895 bp, 17 predicted proteins | sample saktaG_11_FD_190147 | JGI IMG/M metagenome (GOLD analysis project Ga0265594, IMG submission 190147) | Saline water microbial communities from Sakinaw Lake, British Columbia, Canada - sak_2011_5_24_80m | ecosystem: Environmental > Aquatic > Non-marine Saline and Alkaline > Saline ... | reverse complement strand
TCCAAATCGGCAATCGAGGCATCGCCGGGCTGGTATTCGGAGATGGGCCGGATCGGGATTTCGAGGTAGTTGTTGTTCCAGATGCGTGCCTGCCTGGAGACTGCCAGTTCCTTGCCGTCCAACATCGGCCGGACAAAGTACTGGAGTGGCTGACTGGTATCGGCGCCGCGATCGACGTAGTTTGTGCTACCCTTGATCGGCAATTCATTAGCTTTGACTGGCGATGCACCGCCGGTTATTCGGTACAAATTGAAGGCAAGCCCATCGGGATCGGTTCCGAACAATCGCCACCCGACGTAGACAACGTTGTCCTGTTGCTTGACAGCCACGATGCCGCGAGTGAGGTTTTCCATCTGACGTTGTGCCGGCGCTGTCGAGACCAAACCCAACAGTAAGGCAATTATGATCCGAATCGGACAATTATGCATAAAAAAGACTCCTATTCAAGGCTGCCTTGAGTCAGTTCATCCGACTATGCAACTTTTTTGCCGACGGCAAGAGTCGAAGACCTTTTCCCCTGACTTTTTTTCGCATCGCTCTTTTCGCATAAGGATCTCCAGGCAGAAGCATCAATCTTTCGACTCTGCTCTTGACGTCATTCGTAAGGCTTAGATTATCAAAAGTGAGTCTGTTTGTCATGGATTATTTGAAGAGAGTAGAATACAGTTCCTGGGATTCTTTTCGGAGGAAGACAGAAGACAGAAGACAGAAAACTGAATTCAGCACATAGAGCAGGGCAAGCCGCAGCCCATCAGTATGGGGCAGCCTTTCATGTAATTACGACTCTTGTTAATAAGAGTTAATTTGTGTCTTTTATACCAAGGTCGTCTTTTGTTAGGATGGACTCGAATTTGTAGCCGGCCCGGGTAATGTTTTCTTCGGCGCCCTGCCTGCGGTCGATGACGCAGACGATTTTTTTGACCGTTGCTCCGGCTTCGGTGATAATCTTCGCCGCCTCGAGGACCTGTCCGCCGGTCGTGGCGATGTCTTCGACCAGCAGGACGACGTCGCCGGCCTTCAAAACGCCTTCGACCATTTTGCCGGTGCCGTAACCTTTCTTGCTGTTGCGAATGATTACCCAGTTCCTGCCGGTCGCCATCGCGGTGGCGGCGGCCAGGGCCACACCGCCTAATTCGGCGCCGGCTATCAGCGTGACATCATCCGTCATATATCCGGCAAATTCCTCGCCCAGTGCCTTGAGTATATCCGGGCAGGTCTCGAACAGGTATTTGTCGAGATAATATTTACTTTTCTTGCCGCTACGAAGGACAAAGTCGCCTTCCAGATAAGCCGTCTCTTTGATTCGTTTTATCAATTCTTCTCTGGTCATAATATAATTTACCTATTATTGAAACAAAAAGGGCAGTACGCATCCCGTGATGAACCTGCCGGCATCGGAGCATAAAAAAGCAACGCTTTCCGCGATATCCTGCTGTGAGGTATTGGAACACCTTTGCCTGCAAAACCTGTTACTAAAGCTACTTTATCCTTCAACTCCATCTTATTGTTTAGACTTTCAGTTCTACTTTTCTGCTGATTTCTTTTCGATATTTTTTGCGGATGGGCATTACGATACTTCTGATGAATTCATCGACCTGCTGGGCGGATCGGCCGATGTACGCATTAGGATTCAGTATTTTCTCGAAATCAATCTTGGCGAATGCGATGTCCGCTTTTAGCCGACCGACCAGGTCGTTGGGCTTGCCGAGTTTCTTGACCTGAGCGGCGGCGGCGTGCGAGTGCAGCCTTATTTTCTCGTGCAGTTCCTGCCTGTTGCCGCCGGCCTTTACCGCTGCCATCAGGATGTTCTCGGTGGCCATGAAGGGCAGCTCGGAAGCGACGCGTGCGGCGATAACCTTCGGATAGACCACAAGCCCATCGGCCACGTTGATAAGAATCTCCAGGATGCCATCGACGGCAAGGAACGCCTCCGGAATCACTATACGCCTATTGGCCGAGTCGTCGAGCGTCCTTTCGAGCCACTGCTCGGAGGCCGTCATCTGCGGGCTGGAAGCAAGGCTCAGCACAAATCTGCTCAGGGCCGTTGTTCGCTCGCATCGCATCGGATTTCTTTTATAAGGCATCGCCGAAGAGCCGATTTGCGATTGCTCGAACGGCTCTTCAATCTCCTTGAGATTGGCGAGCAGCCGGATGTCGTTGCACATTTTGTGGGCGGACTGCGCGATTGAGGCAAGGGCATTGACGACGAGGGCGTCGATTTTCCGCTGATAGGTCTGGCCCGTCACGGCACAGATTTTCTTAAAGCCGAACGCCGCGGCCACTGCCTTATCGAGCTGTTTGACTTTGCTGTGATTACCGTCGAAAAGCGCCAGGAACGAGGCCTGAGTGCCTGTTGTACCTTTGACGCCTCTAAAGGGCATCGTTTCGAGCCGATGCTCCATTTCCTGCAGGTCCATCACGAACTCGTAGCACCAAAGCGTCGCCCTTTTGCCGACAGTAGTCAACTGGGCCGGCTGGTAGTGCGTAAAGCCCAGCGCCGGTAGTAAGCGGTATTTCTTCGCGAACTTGCCGAGCAGGTTTATCACCGCGGCGAGTTTGCCGGCTACGATCTGGAGTCCTTCACGCATAATAATCAAATCGGCGTTGTCACCAACGTAGCAACTTGTCGCGCCGAGGTGTATGATCGGCTCGGCCTTTGGCGCCACGTCGGCAAACGTGTAAACATGCGCCATCACATCATGCCGGAATTGCTTCTCATAGCGTGCGGCCTTTCTGAAATCAATATCGTCGAGCTGCCTGGCCATCTGTTTTATCTGGCTGTTCTTAATATCCAGCCCGAGTTTCTGCTGCGCTTTTGCAAGCTCCAGCCAGAGCCGGCGCCAGGTGGCGAATTTTTTCTGAGCACCGAACAGCTCGGCCATTTCTCTCGAAGCGTTTCTCTCAACGAGAGGACTTGTATAAACATCATTATTTTTTGCCATTTTTGTCTCTACCTGTTATCGAGTTTTGCCTGTCGCCGGCTCAGGAGCTGCTCGATTTCTTCGATATCTTTTTCGCTCAAATTCCAGCCGGCGGCCGGGGCGGTTTCGATAATCTGTGAAGGTCTTCTTGCGCCGACTATTGCGGCGGTGACTTCGGGCCTGCGAAGGATCCAGCTAATCGCCAGCTCGGCACAGGTCCTGCCGTTACGCTCGGCGATCTTTTTTAGGTCCTCGACAAGTTCGAGCGTAGCACTAAACTGCGGCTCAAGGAAATCAGAACTCATTCTGCGGTGGTCATCCGGAGCCAGAGCCTCAAAGCGGGCACGGTCGAATTTGCCCGTAAGCAATCCCCGCTGAATCGGGCTGTAAGTAACGATACCCATCTCATTCTGCCCGCAGTAGTCCAGCAGTTCATCTTCCACTTCGCGATGCAGCATGCTGTAGGGCGGCTGGAGCGAGACGGCCGGATATATCTTCTGCACGCGTTCAATATGCTCGACGGTGAAATTCGATGCGCCGAGGTATCGAACCTTGCCCTCATCGAGAAGTCTGGCCATTTCCTCCCATGCCTCTTCGAGATCTTCATCGGGGTCGGGCCAGTGCATCTGGTAGAGATCGATGACGTCGATACCGAGTCTTTCCAGGCTGGCGTGACATTCGTCCCGGATGCTCTGCCGCTTCAGACAGGTTACTTTCTCCTTTTTTTCGTTCCACAGAATTCCGCATTTTGTCGCTATCAGCGGCTTTTCGCTCACCTGTTTGAGAGCCTTTTTGATAAGCTCTTCGGAATGGCCCAGCCCGTACGCCGGGGCGGTGTCTATCCAGTTAATGCCCGCCTCAAGAGCAGCCAGAATCGCGCCGACCGCCTCATCGTCGTCCTGCGGCCCCCAGCCGTACTGCCACGGCCCGCCCATCGCCCAGGTGCCCAGACCTACCGTTGTGAGCTCCAAATCCGTGTTTCCTAACCTTCGCTTTTGCATAATGTGTTCCCTAAATTTCAATATTTGCCCCATAGCATAGTAAGATATTGACCGTTTATCAATATTTTTGTACTTTTACCTGAGAAGTCTATTCTGCTTTAAATGCAAAATTATTCCGATTTAGGGAACTGATAGGAGTATCTATGAAAAAGAGTAACTTGACTCAGCGTGTTCTTCTCGGCATGCTTTTGATTGTGCTGTCGGTCTTTTTTTATTCGTTACACTTCGTGATTTTCAGAGACAGCCATCATATTTTCATCTACCTCCTGGGCGATATCGCGTTTGTCTTTATAGAAGTCCTGCTGGTGACGCTGATTATCCATCACCTGCTGGGTGAGAGGGAAAAACGCGCCATGCTCAAAAAGCTTAACATGGTAATCGGCGCTTTTTTCAGCGAGGTGGGCACCGATTTGCTGAAGTTTTTTACAAACTTCGATAAGAACGCTGAACAAATTTCGAAGCATCTGATCGTGGGTAATGAATGGTCGCCGGAGCATTTCACGCAGATGGAAGTTGTGCTGCAAAAACACAGTTACAAAATTGATAGTCGTGCCGGAGATCTCCAGGGCCTGCAGAGCTTCATCGTGGGCAAACGCGCGTTTCTGCTGAGGCTGCTGGAGAATCCCAACCTGCTGGAGCATGAAGCATTTACTGAGCTTCTCTGGGCAGTTTTTCATCTGTCGGAAGAGTTATCGCACAGGGCGACCGTCAAGGACCTGCCGGAGACCGACTACGACCATTTGAGCGGAGATATCAAAAGAGCCCACCGGCTGCTGGTACGGGAATGGCTCTGTCACATGGAGCATTTGAAAATCGATTATCCCTACCTGTTTTCGCTCGCAGTCAGGATCAATCCTTTCGATCCGAACGCTTCGGCGGAAGTGGAATAGACTTCACGGGATTTACATATCACGCCGGGACTGCTTCGATGTTTAGTGATAGCCGGCGCCGGGATACAAAATATTCAGAGCCAGCAGATGCACCGGATTTAAGACCACGTCCAGCAATCGCCACGCGACAACCAGGCCGAACATTCGAAAACCCGGCTGGTGCAATAGTTGCGCGTAACGTTCGGCGGCACTATTGCTCAAAAACAGCGAGACCACCTCGCTGCCGTCGAGCGGAGGCAGCGGGATAAGATTGAAGACGAACAGAATCAGGTTCAGCGAAAAGAAAATACTTATGGCGACCGATGCCGAGTTTGCAAAGCCGGGCGATGCCGCGGCGGTAACCTGTTCGAATGTGATGGATTCCGGTGCGTAAAAGACTCCGAGCAGTATGCCGGCACGAATTGCCAGGCCTGCTATTACCACGAGAATCAGATTGGCAACCGGCCCGGCTAAGGCCATTAGGGCGGCACTTCGCCGGTTGTGCCGCGCCCAGTGAGGATCGTAAGGCGAGCTGGCCCAGCCGATCATCCAGCCGGCAAGAATAAAAGAGGCAATGGGCATGACAACCGTGCCGAACGGCTCTCTCCTGATGTGGGCCACAGGGTCCAGCGTAACCTGTCCTTGGTGATAGGCCGTGGGATCGCCGAGCTTCAGTGCGGCAAAGCCGTGAGCAGCCTCGTGGCAGGTCAACGCGACCAGAAGAGCGACATACCAGGTTATCCCCAGAACTAATACCATAAATGCACTTAATTTTCCGCTGAAACGCGATAAGTTCGGCCGGCTTTTGTTGTGAATGCCATAACAGTCCATGCGCCAATGGGCTTGACCGGTTTGCCGCCGGATGTCACGCGAACAGGTTCGTTGGCGTGGACTCTGCACCTGTTGCCTGACAGAGAGCGTATGGTCGCCTCAGTGAGTTTACCGTCTTTCCATGCGATGTCCACCTCGAAGCCGCCTCGGGCGCGCAGGCCTTTGACCGAGCCGCTCGGCCAGGCTTTCGGCAGGGCGGGCAGCAGATGAATTTCGCCGGCGTGGCTTTGCAGCAGCATCTCGGCGATTCCTGCCGTGCCGCCGAAATTGCCGTCGATCTGGAAGGGCGGATGGGTGTCGAACAAGTTGGACAGCGTTGATTTTGCCAGCAGGGCCATCAGGTTTTCGTGTGCTTTCTCGCCGTCCTGCAGGCGGGCCCAGAAGTTAATGATCCACGCTCTGCTCCAGCCGGTATGGCCGCCGCCGTGCGAGAGGCGGTATTCGAGCGATTTTCGTGCCGCGGCCGCAAGTTCCGGCGTGCCGGTGACGGAAATTTGTTTGCCCGGGTGCAGCGCGAACAGATGTGAGACGTGCCGATGACCCGGCTCGGGTTCCTCAAACTGGTCGCTCCATTCCATCAATCTGCCGTCCGAGCCGATCTGAGGGCCGGCCAGATTACCGCGGGCGGATTTGACCTCTTTTACGAATTCATCGTCAAAACCAAGAATTTTCGCCGCTTCAATGCAATTGGTGAACAGGTCGTAGATGATCTGCTGATCCATTGCCGGGCCCATCGTCAGGTTAGAAGTCTTGCCGTCAGGCGTGCGGAAGCGGTTTTCAGGGGATATCGACGGGCCGGAGACCAGCTTGCCCGTTTTCGGATCTTCGACGAGAAAATCCAGGAAGAACTCGGCGGCCTCTTTCATAATAGGATATGCCCTGTTTTCCAGAAATTCCCGGTCGCCGCCGAACGCGTAGTGTTCCCATAAATGCTGGCAGCACCATGCCGCGCCGCTGGGCCACATGCCGTACCCGACGTTGCCGATAGGACTGGTCCAGAACCATGCATCCGTGGTATGGTGGGCAACGAAACCGCGGCAATCGTAAACGTCTCTCGCGGTTTTTCTGCCGCGGGGCCGCAGGTTGTCGGTCAGGTCGAAGAAAGGTTCGTGACATTCGGCCAGGTTGCAGACCTCGGCGGGCCAGTAGTTCATCTGGATATTGATATTGATGTGGTAATCGCAGTTCCACGGGGCATTGATGTGCTCGTTCCATAGACCCTGGAGGTTGGCGGGCATACAGCCGGGACGCGAGCTGGACATCAGAAGGTACCGGCCGAACTGGAAGTACAGAGCGCACAAGGCCGGGTCGTCGGCGCCGTCTTTCATTGCTTGCAAACGCTCATCTGTCGGCTTATCGGCCGCAGCCGTGTCACCGAGATTCAGCGCCACCCTTCGGAACAGACGCCTGTGCTCGGCAAGATGCGCCCGCTGTAATTCGGGATATTTTTTCCTGCCGGCAGAGGCCAGTTGCTTCTCGCAGACTGTCTGCGGATCGTCGCCGCGGTAGTTTGTCGCCGCGGCGATTAAAAGTGTTGCCGCATTGGCATTTTCCAGCCGGAGGCCTTCATCGGTCGCCGTCAGCTTTCCGCCCTCTGGAATAATCTTAAGCCGGGCCTCGAAATTGACGCCCTTGTGCTGGCCCTTCATTGTGGCCTGGCCTTTGATCGCGATGCGGTCCGGCCCGACGGTTTCAACAGTGAAATCTTCAGGCCGCCAAAGGCTCGCATCGAATGTAATCTGTGCCGGCTTATCGCACGCCAGGCGAACGACGATGCACTGATCGACGGGGCTTGAAAAAACCTCGCGAGTGAAAGTGACATCGCCGAGCCGATACGTGACGGTTACAGTGGCGGCATCGAGGTCGAGCTGCCGGCGATAATCGACCGCTTGCCCTTTGTCGCCGAATCGCAGCCTCAGATCGCCGAGCGTCTGGTAGCTGCGAATCAGCCGCTCGCCCATAAACTCGCGCTGCATTATTCTCTGGGCCTCGGCATACTTTCCTTCGAATATGAGCCGCCGGGCCTCGGGCAGATGTTTGTACGCCCCGACGCGGTCCCGGTCGAGCTGATTGCCCGCCCATAGGGTATCTTCATTGAGCTGCAGCCGCTCGGTTTGAACCGTGCCGTAAACCATTGCTCCCAGCCGTCCGTTTCCGACCGGCAGCGCTTCGGTCCATTTTTGCGCGGGTTTATTGTACCACAATTTCAGGTGATTCCATGCTTCATCGTCGTGGTTGACTGATTGAGCGCCGTATACCGAACATCCTGTAAAAATATTTACAAAAACTAACGCCGCGACTGCCGCTTTTAGTTTTTTCATTTTATGCTCTCTTGATTTAATACATTGGATTGTCCTGATTGGCTATTATTACGTACGTCCGGCCGGCTTTCGTATTGAACTCAAAGACATTCTCTTCAAGCATTGTGACACTGACGGTTTTGCCCTCGTCAGTCACCCGGATGGGACCACTTGAGCGGACTGTGCATCTATTGCCGAGCTTCGAACGGATGACGCACACGTTCACTTTTCCGTCCTGCCAGTCAATATCCACTTCGAAGCCGCCGCGGGCCATCAGGCCCTTAATGTGGCCAACCGGCCAGACGGAAGGCAGTGCCGGCAATAGATGCAGCTCGCCCGTATGGCTTTGCAGCAGCATTTCCGCGATGCCGGCGGTGCCGCCGAAGTTGCCGTCGATCTGGAACGGCGGGTGGGCGTCGAACATATTTGGAAACATTCGCTGCGGCGTCAGAAGGCTGCTGAGCATTTTGTACGCGTGGTCTCCGTCCTCGAACCTCGCCCAGAAATTGACCTTCCAGGCCATAGACCATCCAGTGCCGCCGTCGCCGCGAAGTTCGAGCGATTTTCGTGCCGCCGCGAACAGACTTGGTGTGCCCCGACGTGTGATTTCTTTGCCGGGATGCAGGCCGAACAGGTGCGAGACATGCCGGTGTTGGTTCTTCGGGTCGTCCTTGTCTTCGAGCCATTCCTGGAGCTGGCCGTACTGGCCGATCTGATTTGGCGCGATCCGGCTTCGCATCTCGGCGAGCTTATCGCGGAAGTCCTTGTCCACATCGAGAATTAAAGCCGCCTCGATGCAGTTGCCGAACAAATCGCGAATGATCTGATGATCCATGGTCGGCCCGGCGACGAGTCCGCCATTCTCCGGTGAATTGGAAGGCGTGCTTATCAGCCAGCCGGTCTTCGGGTCCTTGATTAGAAAATCGACGAAGAAAGTCGCGGCACCTTTCATCAGGGGATAGGCCCGCTTTTTGAGAAATTCTCTGTCGCCCGTGAATGCGTAATGTTCCCAGAGGTCCTGGCAGAGCCAGGCGCCTCCCGTGACCCAGATGCCGTGATTGGAGGCGTTGACCGGCGCGGTTCCTCGCCAGAGGTCTGTGTTGTGGTGGAGGACCCAGCCGCGGCAGCCGTAATGCGCCATGGCGGTTTTCCGGCCGGTCTCGGCCACGTCTTCGAGCATATCGAAGAGGGGCTCGTGACATTCCGACAGGTTGGTGACCTCGACGGGCCAGTAGTTCATCTCGGTGTTGATATTGGTCGTCCACTTGCTGTCCCAGGGCGGATTGAGCTGGTCGTTCCAAATGCCCTGCAGATTGGCCGGCTGCGAGCCCGGGCGCGAGCTTGCGATCAGCAGGTAGCGACCGTACTGAAAATAAAGCTCCAGCAGTTGCGGATCATTTTGTTTGGCGAAGTTCTCGATGCGCTTGTCGGTCGGCTGCTCTGACGCTTCGGTTGTGCTCAGCTCGAACGCGGCTCTGCGAAACAATCGGCGATGGTCTGCGATATGCGGCTCTCGAAGCGCTTCATAATTCCTGCCGGCAACAGCCCTGATTGTTCGGCGGCATATATTTGCCGGGTCGGCGGTGACATCTTTGAAGTTTTTGTAGCTCGTCGCGGCGGCAAGAACCAGCGTCACCGAATCGGCGCCCGCAACCTCCAGGGCGTCATCCGTGAGTTCTGCTTCGCCGCCCGAGACGCGCCAGCCCAGCCGGGCTTCGAACTTCAGGACGTTGGATTTAGTTTCCTTGAAACCGCCGCGGAGTGCGAGGGTGTTATCGACTGCTAATGTCTGAGAATCAGAATGGGGGCTGTCCAGTTTTGCGCTAAACGTCAATTGGCCCGGTTTGTCGCAGGTTAGACGCACCACAATCACCTGGTCCGGGAAACTACAAAAGACCTCACGTACGAACTCGGTCTCGCCTACGCTATAGCGGACTGTTGCCAGTGCCGAGTCGATATCCAGCTCCCGGCGGTAGTCGGCCGGTTGGCCGTGGCCCGGGAAGCTCAGGCGCAGGTCGCCGAACGGCTGATATTTTTCCTGCCCCAGCGGTACGCTCATCATCTGCTGGCCTGCAAGTTTCTCGGCCTCGCGCTGATTGCCTTCGAACAGCAGCTTGCGGACGACCGGCAGGTAAGCGGCGGCACCGCTGTGCTGATACTCGTGCGGCTGTCCGGTCCACAGGGTGTCTTCGTTGAACTGGAGCCGTTCGTTTTCCGTGCCGCCGAAGATCATTGCCCCGAGCCGTCCGTTTCCGACCGGCAAGGCCTCGGTCCATTCTTTTGCCGGTTGCTCATACCAGAGTTTCATGCCGGTCCAGTCTTCGGTATCAAGGTGATTTTGTCCGGCCCTTTCCGCTGGCTCGGTCACGCACCCTGATATGATCAGGCAAAAAGCCAAAAGGTAAAAAGCGAATACCAGCGGATTTCGGACTTGTTGTTCTGTTTGCATAATGACTCCTTTCAAAAAAATGTTTATCTCAACATTTGATTATTGCGCAAAATATGTTCGGCGTGTTCGGGGAACTCCCTCACAATACTCTCTGCTTTTGATTTCTGCAACGATTTTGGCGCCGGCCGTAGGAAGCTGGTTATCTTCGAATTTCAGGGTTTCAATAATATGTTTGAATACCAGCTCGGCCAGTTCGCCGTCACCGGCAATCTGGCTCACTTCGATATCGAGCTGCCGGTTATCAGGTAATCTCGCGGTGCCTAAAAACATGCTGAAATGCACTTCGGGCTTGTCTATGCGGGCCCAGTCAATCGTGAGCGTATCGGTCTGCGTCTGGTTTGTCTCTACAATCACGGCGTCGATTTCAGATACCCTTTGCTCGAATCGCATTTGCGGCGTCGTCGTCTCGGCACTCAACAGATACCGGCAATTAGCCCAGGCGGTCGGTCTGACGGAACCGCGGGGGAAAAGGCTGCTTAAGGAGAACATATTCTCCTGATACTGCCATTTTTCCTCGCTTTGCCAGGCCTGCCCGACCGGCATCGATACAGATAAACCCGTTCGAGATAACCGGATCGGGTCCGAAAATGAAATTCTGGACTTGAAGACAACAATGAGGTGGGCCATTAGCAACGCTGCAATAAAAAGGCCCAGGAGGGCTATCTTATCATACCCCGGCTTGTTTGTTCCGTAAGTATCATTCATAATCGCGGCCATAGTAATGATTCGATACGTTTTTTGCAAGCTTCCCTTACGGAATCTACCGGCTCGGTTGCATAAAACCGACGAATTTAATTCAGATTGCATTTTGTTGCCGGCGGAATTATTCATATATTTTAAATGAGTTCCATGAGAACGGCGTATCTTTCGGGCGATACGTAGGGGCAGGCCCGCGTGCCTGCTATAGGCAACCACATGGGGTTGCCCCTACGGTTCTCGGGATTCTGAAAAAGGCATTTAACATGCCTAATGAGAAGGAGATTGAAATGAATGAAGTAATGACGCCACATGGGGTTGATTCGGAGAAAATCCTGCAAATAGCGATCGATATGAAAGTGCCTGCCATTATGTCCTATCTGTCCAGAGACAAATGGCACGTCGCTAAGGTTCTGCTGACAAAACTTGACGGAGACAGACTTAAAGTTGAAAGTACCATCTCCATGAGGCAGCGTCCTATAAATATACGTGTAGATCAACCGGTCGGCATTTCATTCAAACATGGATATGGCAAGTTTGTTTTTGATACGACTGTCAAAGCACTCGAACCTTCAACCGATCCCGAGACATCCCGACAGTGCGGCGGAACGATCGTACTTGCTTTTCCGGATAAGATTGAAGTAATCCAGCGGAGAAGCTACTTCCGTGTTAACGTACCTGAATCACTGAAGGTAAAAATTTTGCTATGGCATCGCAGCGGCAAACGCGGAGAAACAGATCCGAAACATGATACAGCCAACGAGATGCACAATTGTTGTCAGGGCAGGCTGATGGACATTTCCGCCGGCGGCGCTCAGGTTATAGTGCCGAACCAGAACGATGCTGGAAAAGCCAACTTCAAAAAAGGACAGTTTGTCAGCATGAGATTCACGCCCCTGCCTTATGAAACACCATTAGTGCTGAGTGCCCAAGTCAGAAACGTTTTGCCCACCGCAGACGACCAAAACGCCTCTCTTGGCTTGCAGATTGTCGGTCTGGAAGCAAGTTCGGAAGGTCGAGAGGTTCTTACCCGGCTGACAGGGATTGTCGAGAGGTACTATCAGATAAATCAATCCAGCGTCAAACAGCAGGCTGTGCATCCGGTCTCGAATGCAGATTAGTGCCCAGGTTACTTGTGCACCGATCCACCAGCGATATCGTGCTGCTCATCGATTTTGGCCTGGTCTATGGCCATAGAAGTTGAATGCTGCGCCGCCGGGATGAGATTGTCGTTATTGTGGCTTGCCTTGTGTCTCAATTTTGCGATGGATCTTGAAATTGGAACTCTGAAATATAACCATTTCATAAAACTGTTCGCCGCAAAACCACAGAAAATCACCACCATAGCCACCTGAATATTCCACCATACAAAAGCCAGCAGCAGCAACACCCTTATCAGGTATGAGAATGGTTTTTTGCCCCTGAGGTACTGATTGAGAATATGCGGATATCTAATCCTGCTCACCATTAGAATTGATATACCCAGGGCAAAAAACGGCAGGGCACAAATAATAGCGAGCGTCGAAATTGTTTCCTGATGAAATATTACCAGGCTGACAATTACTCCCGCGGCGGCGGGCGTCGGCAGGCCCATAAAACTCATGTGCGCCGATTCATCCTCCTCGTTTTCCACGTTGAATCTGGCCAACCGGATAGCCGCACAGCTTATATAAGCGGCCGCCGAGAGCCAGACGAAACGCTGCAGAAATGTTTCATCGGAAAGACCTATCGATGCCAACTCATTTTCCAGAACATTGAGCATAAGATATGCCGGCGCCACGCCGAAGCTGATGATATCGCAAAGGCTGTCGAGCTGGCCGCCGAAGCTGGAAGTGCTTTTAACCCTTCGTGCGAGCCGGCCGTCGAGCATATCGGCAACCATCGCTACGAGAATCATATAGCCGGACATAGCAAAGTAAGTCGTGGACCCGAATGTAAAAAACGGTATTTTGGAATCAACAGGTATTGTCCCCGAGCCTTTGCCGGCGAAGATTATCGCTGTAAAGCCGAATACGCCGTTGAGAATCGTAACCAGCGACGGCAGAATCGCGATATACTTTAACCTCTGCCTGCGCACCCGCCGAAGCAGACTTTTCTTCGCAGCATCAGTTTTAGAGCTCAACATCTTCCGTATCTCGAAATTCGTATCTTACAAGCGGCGTAAGGCCCGCTTTTACCTTATCGCCTATTTGCACGAGGCACTTTGCATTTTCACGAACAGGCAAATACAATTCTGTTCTGGAGCCGAATTTTATCATACCGAACCTTTCGCCGCCAGCTAATTCCTGCCCTTCTGCCGTCGTGCAGACTATCCGCCGGGCAATCGCTCCGCTGATTTGCCGGACAATCAGCTTGTCTTTCGGACTGTCGGTTCGGGTCAGGTCCAGATCGTTGGACTCGTTGAGACGCCCCGATTGAGGATTCATCGCGTTGAGGTATTTGCCTTTTTTATAAGTGATTTTTTCAATTCTGACGTTACATGGAGCACGATTTATGTGGATATCGAAAATGCTCAGGAATATTCCGATCCGCAGGGCGGGCCCGCCGATGAAGTTGTTTTCTTCCACCCTTTCGATCTCGGTAACATGCCCGTCGGCTGGTGCCAACAGCAGGTTAATATCCGCAGGACAGCTTCGCTCCGGGTCGCGGAAGAACATCAGGGCCCATATCAAAACACAGGCCAAAACCGTCTCTATAGCAACAACCGTCCACTGCGGCAAAAAAGCTGCCGTTATCAGCGGAAAACAAACCATTGCCGCAAGCACAACCGCCGGGTAAACAACCACCTGCGGCAAACCATATCTAGTCAGAGGAATTCTCATGTGTTTTATTCGTTGTTCATTATTCTGTGTACTATGAACTATCAACCATGAAGTATCAAGAAAAAAAGGCCGACCCTGTGGGTATCGGCCTCTTGAAGGAGGGTGATGACGCATTTTTCAACTCTAAAAGCCTTTCCTTTGGGGCTGGCTTATTATGAACGGCCTATTATGTGTTCCTACTTATATAGACGCGAAACTGGCCAAAAAGTTACAATATTTTCCAAAAATTTCTCGAAATTGATACAAAATGTCGATTCCAGCGTAAAAAAGATGGCCTTTGGGGCCGGTCCATTAGTCGCCTCAGCAACTCTATACTGAGCCAGGGATTTTCTAAGCCGCTTAGCTAATCGCAGGATAGCTTCATAGTTTACATACCAGGGAACGAGACCACTATCACTACGTTCGGCCATTGCACCAATCCGCGGCGGAATGATAATCGTCCCATCAGGCATCGGGTGCCGGCAAGGCAGAAATGGGCAAGAAAAACTTTTTCTAGGAGATATTATCGTCGCAACTTTTACGCCGGCCTTGACGTCATCGGCGAAAGTCGATAATCTCTCAGAAAAATGGCGTGCTTTATTTCAGGTATTATGGAGAAATGGACGGGCGGTTTGCCGGCCGCCCTGCCTTGAGCTATGCAGGGACGAAAAGTCATCCATGCGGTTTTCTTTGTTCTGTTCTTCAGTATCGGTGCGGCCTCGCTAAGCAGCTCCATACTCTGTGACGATTTGGTGCAGTACTATCGGAACAAGCAGTTCCTTAGAACGGCACAGGAATCCCTGGGTCGGCTCGCATCTTTAAACACAGACTACGATGTATTGCTGGAGCGATTGGAAGAAGACCCTAATCTTGTTATCGATCGCCTCGCCCCGGCTACGTTTGGCACCAAATCTGTGGATGCAAACACAGTTTATCCCAGGGCGAGGAGCCGGCAGTTGGCCGCCGCTCGCAAGGCCCTGATGGAAGAATCGAACGGCCAGTCCCCCGAGGCGGCCATGCCGCAGTGGCTCAAACGATGCACCGAGCCGCGGAACAGAATCCTGCTGTTTGTCTCGGGAGTGATCCTGCTCCTGATTTCATTCGTCTGTTTCGGACCACAGAGTTCATAGTTCGTTATTGATATTATATCGTACACAATTTATAGTATGATGAATAATATCTTATGGACTCCTTACGGAGAATAACGAACTGAGAACAAGGAACTACTCATAATGAGCAAAGATGACAATACCAGACTTGATTTTATTCGTGCAATTGTTGCCGAAGACACCAAAACCAATAAATGGGATGGGCGTGTGGTGACGCGATTTCCGCCGGAGCCGAACGGGTATTTGCATATCGGACATGCCAAGAGCATTTGTTTGAACTTCGGCATAGCGGCGGAATTTGGCGGCCGGTGCCATCTGCGGTTCGACGATACGAATCCGGAGAAGGAGGAGCAGGAATACGTTAACTCCATCATCGAGGACGTTCGCTGGATCGGCTGGGATTGGGGCGAACATCTCTATTACGGATCGGACTATTTCGAGCAGATGTACGAGTACGCTTTGCAGCTTGTAAAAAAGGGCAAGGCGTATGTCTGCGATCTGGCGGCTGAACAAACACGGCAGTACCGCGGCACGCTGACCGAGCCGGGCAGGGACAGTCCCTATCGCAATCGTTCGGTCGAGGAGAATCTGGACTTGTTCGAGCGGATGAGGGCGGGCGAATTCCCGGACGGCTCGCGCACGCTTCGAGCGAAAATCGATATGGCGCATCCCAATCTGAATATGCGCGATCCCGTGATGTATCGCATCCTGCACGCCTCACACCACCGGTCGGGCGACAAATGGTGCATCTACCCGATGTACGACTGGGCCCACGGGCTCGAAGATTCCGTCGAACGGATAACGCATTCGATCTGCACGCTGGAGTTCGAGAACCACCGGCCCCTGTACGACTGGTTCCTCGACGAGCTGGGCGCTTATCATCCGCAGCAAATCGAGTTCGCCCGGCTGAATCTTACTTATACCGTGATGAGCAAGCGAAGGCTGCTGAATTTGGTGCAGGAGGGCCTCGTCGGCGGCTGGGACGACCCGCGAATGCCGACTATCAGCGGAATAAGGAGAAGGGGCTATTCGCCCGAATCGATTCGGGAATTCTGCCGGCGAATCGGTGTCAACAAGTTCAACAGTACCGTTGACATCGCGCTGCTGGAACACTGCCTCAGGGAGGATTTGAACAAAACTTCGCCGCGAGTGATGGCAGTGCTTCGGCCGCTCAAGGTGGTCATCGACAACTACCCCGAAGGCCAGGTCGAAGAGCTCGATGCAATCAACAATCCCGAAGACGCCGGTGCCGGCACGAGAAAGGTGCCGTTCTCGCGCGAGTTTTATATCGAGCGGGAAGATTTCATGGAGGAGCCGCCGAAGAAGTTCTTCCGCCTGGCCCCCGGCCGGGAGGTCCGGCTGCGATATGCGTACTTCGTGACCTGCACCGATGTGGTCAAAGACGCAAACGGCGAGGTTATCGAGCTTCACTGTACGTATGACCCCGCCACGCGGGGCGGTGACGCTCCAGACGGGCGCAAGGTCAAATCAACGCTGCACTGGGTCTCGGCCCAGCACGCGCTCGAAGCTGAAGTCAGATTGTACGACCATCTGTTCACGAAGGAAAATCCCGACGATGTAGCCGAGGGCGAGGATTTCAAATCCAATCTGAATCCGGACTCGCTGGATGTGTTGAGTTCGTGCCGGGTGGAGCCATCACTGGCGGAAGCAAAGCCCCTGAGCCAGTATCAGTTCGAGCGGCTGGGTTACTTCTGCGTCGATAAAGACAGCATAAAAGAAAAGCCGGTATTCAACCGGACCGTCGGTCTGCGTGACACCTGGGCCAAAATCCAGAAGGCGCAAAAAAAATAGCAAATACGGTGAGCTGCCGAAGCGGAAAATGTTTTTATTATTTGTAGAAAATCATTCTCAGCGATGCAGCAAGTAATATCACCCCGAAAATCTTTCGCAGAACATCGTCCGGGATGTCGGTTGCGTATCTGGCGCCCACCAGGCCGCCGAAAAAGAAGCCAAGACAAATCAGCCCGGCTATTTTAAAATCCACGAAACCTTGTTTGTAATAAGTCCACGCTGCGAGCAGGCCAATCGGCGGGACCATCAACGCCAGCGTCGTGCCCTGAGCGGTGTGCTGCGAGAGATCGAACAACAGAACCAGCGAAGGAATAATAATTATTGCTCCCCCAATACCTATCAGGCCGCTGAAAATACCGGCTACCAATCCCAGAAGCAAATAGAAAAATACATTCATAATACTTTGACCTCACTTCAAATGCAGCCTGCGGCTTCAGCACAACTTCGGAACTTAGCAACCACGGCTAACAATAAAATTTCAGCCGAACAGCTCGGTGAATTTTTCCTCGATGTCGGGATGTTCACACAGCGTCTGGCCGATCAGAACCGCCCTTACGCCGGCGGACATGAGCTTTTCTACGTCGGCTCGGGTTTTTATGCCGCTCTCGGAGACCAGCTCATCGTTATTTTCGAGAAGTCCCCCCAACCTGCTGGTCGTGTTCAAATCAACCTGCATCGTCGTCAGGTCGCGATTGTTGATTCCGAGAACGCTGTAACCTTTCTTCGGGAAACCTATCATACTGCGAACCTCCAGCAGCGAATCGGCCTGATGGACCTCCAGCAGCACAGTGAGCGTCAACTCGGCAGCGGCAATCATCATGTCCATCAACTCGCCCGGTTTCAGAGCTTCGGCTATCAGCAGTATCGCATCGGCACCGGCGGCGCGAGATTCGTAAACCTGCCAGAGGTCGATAATAAAATCCTTTCGTATAACGGGCAAATCCACCTCCCGGCGTATCTGACTTATGTATTCGAGCCGGCCCTGAAAGTACTTTTCATCGGTAAGGACGCTAATGGCGTCGGCGCCGCATTTTTCATACGTTTGCGCGATTGCCACGGGATCGAAATCTTCACGAATCAGACCGGCCGACGGCGAGGCCTTTTTGACCTCTGCGATAACGTTTATGCCCCGACGGTTAGGCTTGGTGATGGCCTTGTAGAAATTGCGGCACTTGGCTAAAGAACGAACCTGCTGCTTCAACGTATCGAGACTTATCGCTGATTGTCGAGAACGCACTTCGGCTCGCTTGTCGGCAATTATTTTGTCTAATATATTCGCCAATTTTGTTTACCCTGCGATTTTAACATAGCCCATACGAAGCTCGTTGAGAGTATTCACAAGCACAGTTTCTTCTTCTTCCGTCAAATTGCCCTTGGTTTTTTCCTCGAGGACCTGGAGCATATCGATGTTATATTTCGCCATCTCCAGATCGGGCTTTCTTTCTTCCTGCCCCTTTATCTGCAGCAGGCCCAGGGCGAATAATGCCTGCGTGGTGAGCATGCTTACAAGCGCGGCAAAATTACCTGCCGGCAAAGGGCCGTGAGACGGCTCTTCCTGCTGCTCATCTTTTTTCTCAGCTTCTTCCTGTGCGGCTAATACATCCTTCTCTTTCTGTGCTTCCTGTTTCCAGTCCTCATCGACAATGATTTTTTTCTCCTGCTCTTTTTCTTTACCCATAATCTGAGGCTCCTCTAAATCCTGTTCTTCTCTATTTTCGATATTTTTTCATACTTCTATCGATGTCGCGTTTTTGGTCGCGCTTCGTTATAGCTTGTCTTTTATCGTATTGTCTTTTGCCTCTGGCAAGGGCTAATTCTATTTTTGCCAGGCCCCTGTCATTAAAATAAATCTTCAGAGGCACAAGAGTAAAACCTCTTTGTTCGAGCTTGATTTTTATCTTGCGGATTTCCGCCATGTGCAGCAGCAGCTTTCTTTTTCTGGTCGGGTCGTGCTGCCGGGCCCCGGCCTGCTTGTATGGTGCAATACCGGCACCGACGAGCCAGCATTGCTCGCTATCGATCCTTGCGTATGAACCGCTCAGGTCGCCGCCGCCGGACCGCAGGGATTTAACCTCCGTACCCAGCAGTCCAAGGCCGGCCTCGTACTTCTCGATAATCTCGAAGTTTCTGTAAGCCTTCTTGTTGACCGCCACGGGCCCCTGTTTGTTCTTGTCCTTGTGTGATTTTGCTGCCATTCGCACCATGATAGCGACGGCAAGCTATTATTACAAGAATCAGTTGCAAAATGAACACGCACAGCAGAACACGCACTTAAATAAAAAGCGGCCTTATGCAATTCAGCATAAGACCGCTTGTAAACAACCGAAGCAAGAATAACCTATACGTGATTAAAAAATAAACACGTACGGTGTTCTATAAGCGGGTTGAATACCCGATAAACGCCGTATTAGAAATCACGTACGATTACGGAATCCTCGCCTACCATATACTGGTCTGAACCCTGGATCTTCAGATTGTAAACCTTGCCGGTGTAGCTTCTCGTTGTGATGCTCTTGATGCCGACCGTGCCGGTTAGTGTTTTCAATCTTTGACCGCTTGTCAGGTTTTGTGCGGCTACCCATTGCCCGGAATCGAGCATGAAGCAGTGTGCATCCACGACGCCGATGGTGTTTCCGCTCTCGAGGACTATGTCACGACAAAGGAACGTACCTTCGTGCTCTTGTACCGTCTCTATTTTCTGGCTCGCAGTTACCTGCGAAATCTGGATGTTCCTGCCGTTTACCATCGCAAGTGTATCAGCAACAAAGCAGGTTCTGCCCTTCGCTGGCGGAGCAGCGGGGGTGGTGCCGGTGCCGCCGCCATCGTGGCAAAGCAATGAATCCAATCTACCCCCCGGCTCATCTCCAATTACCGGCATTTGACCTATTCTTATGTCTCCGCCATCCCATAAAGTATAGATGTTATCATCGTTGATTCCGCAGAACGGGCGTTTTTCCTGGCTGACATGGATGTCAAGGAACAATACGTTTTGTGCATCTTCCTGGTGGGCAATAGCATTGCCGATTTGAATGGCTTCTTTGCCGCCATCAGGATCGAAGAGACTTATGTCTTTGGCGCTTGCACCGGGAGAATCCATCCACGGATT
>Ga0265594_1001249_pt1 | contig 19951 bp, 14 predicted proteins | sample saktaG_11_FD_190147 | JGI IMG/M metagenome (GOLD analysis project Ga0265594, IMG submission 190147) | Saline water microbial communities from Sakinaw Lake, British Columbia, Canada - sak_2011_5_24_80m | ecosystem: Environmental > Aquatic > Non-marine Saline and Alkaline > Saline ... | reverse complement strand
GCCGTTCACTTTTGTCGAGGACAAGGCCGACAATACCTGCCGAATTTTTGTGCTGGGCGCATCTGCCACCCAGGGCGTGCCGAATCCTGCATTCAGTTTTGGGCGGATTATGAAGGTAATGCTGCGAGAGGCGTATCCCGAAGTCAATTTTGAAGTTATTGTTATAGCAATGGCGGCAATTAATTCGCACGTGGTCCTGGAGGTCGCCAAAGATTGCGCTCAGCATCAGCCCGATATGTTCGTTGTTTACTTAGGCAACAATGAAGTTGTAGGTCCCTACGGTGCCGGTACGGTCTTTTCGTCGTTTTCTCGCAATTTATCTCTGATTCACGCCGGGATTGCGATTAAAGGTACGAGACTGGGCCAGTTGCTGACAAATCTGTTGGAATCGATGAGGGCGGATAAGGACAGACTGCAAGTTTGGCGGGGTATGGAGATGAATGTGGACAGGCAGGTGCCGCTCAATGATGTTAGACTTCAAACCGTTTACGGGCATTTTCAAAAGAATCTCGAAGATATTGTTCGCGTGGGATGCAAAGCCGGAGCGAAAGTAATTTTGTGTACGGTTGGAAGCAATCTCAAAAATAATCCCCCCTTCAGCTCTCTGCATCCCGCTGATTTGTCCCCAGCAGACAGCGAGAGGTGGCAGGCCGCTTATCAGGAAGGTATAAACCACGAGACGGCTGGAGATTATAGTAAGGCAGTGGAATCCTGCATAGCTGCTGCCGAGATCGATGATGGCTACGCTGACTTGCAGTATCGGCTTGGGAAATATTATTGGGCCGTTGCCGACTATGAAAAGGCTCGGGAAAGATATATTCAGGCACGGGATATGGACACGCTTCGGTTTCGTGCTGATAGTCGAACAAATCAGATCATTCGCGATGTTGTCCGCAACGACAATACCAAAGGTCTCTACCTGGTTGATGCAGTCAAAATGTTTGATCAGAACAGTCCCCATGCAATCCCCGGCGAGGAGCTTTTTCATGAACATGTGCATCTGAACTTTCATGGCAATTATCTCCTGGCAAAGACGGTCTTCGAGCAGGTCGACAAGATTTTGCCCAATCGCCTGGGTAATCCCTGTCGAGCCGGACGCCCTTTTGTGACTGAAATAGAGTGTGCCCGTCACCTGGCCTATACAGATTGGGATCGACACAAGATCGTTGATGAGGTGGTCAACGGCTTTCTCAAGAAACCACCGTTCACCAATCAGCTATACCACGACGAGCGGGTTAAAGAGATGGAACAAAATTTGACAGCCCTGAAAGTCTCATTGACTCCCGATGCTCTTGAGGAAGTGGCGGCACAATTTCGCGGTGCAATTGAGCAGGACAGCAACGATTGGATATTGCGTGATAGATACGCCTTGATGTTGTTAGAAGACATTAAGGATCCCGGGTCGGCCCTTGAACAGTATCGACTTGTGGCCAAAGCTTTGCCGCATTCTTATTTAGGGCATCACAATGTGGGTACGGCGATGTTTAAGCTTGGTGATCTTGAGGGGGGCATTGTGCAATACGAAAAGGCAATCCGAATCAAGCCAACTTATGGCTATGCTCATTACCTGTTGGCCTCGGCGTATCAGAAAAAAGATGATCTCGACAAAGCGATAGAGCACTACTCCGAGGCGATACGCTGGCAGCCGAACCTGGTGCCGGCATATAACAATTTGGCGGAGATACGGATGCACCGGCAGGAGGTTGACAAGGCGATTGAGGTATGTCGAAGAGGATTGCGTTTCTCGCCCGACAGCGCGCTACTGCACTGCAACCTGGGAGTCCTTTTGAACCAGCAAAATCGCAGAGATGAGGGCATTGAGGAGATACGAAAAGCTTCGGAATTGGACCCAAATTCGGTCCGAATAAGGAAAATACTTCAGGCCGTGTCGCGCGGTGGCCGGTGAAATGTCAGTTGCATCTGGAGATGGTGGATAGTATAATAAGCAATAATGAAATAAATGTATCAAAGGAGGTTGAGGCCGGAATATTTGGAGGCGTGAATATGCTCCCGGGAAAATCAAAATCCGTTTCACCCGTTTCTAAAAACACACGAATCGGCGGGCATCCCGCTCGAACAACCCGAACGTGCCTAAAAACAGGCAGACCTATTAAGAGCGGCAGAAAGTACCGCTGGTTAATGTGGGTGTTTCCCATTTTGGGGCTTTTCTCGCTGATCTGGTTTTTAATCCGCGTGATACCGAAACCCTCCCGGGCGACATATCCCTGCCAGCGTTTTGCGGCACCGTTCGCCGGCGGTTTTGTGATTTGGATTGCGGGATTGATTGGCTCAGCTATAGCGTATCGCAGAGCAAAGCAATTCCTCCATCAATCCCGGTATATCGTCGCGGGGATGTGTATCGTCGTCAGCGTGATGGCCTTATGGTTCTCTGTGAGCATTACCGGCCGGGCCCCCGCACAAGCGGCATTCACGCCAACCGAGCCTCCGAACAGCCCTATGGGCGTAGCAAAAGGAATCAATCCCGGACGCGTTGTTTGGACCCACGAACCGGCCGCAACAAGCTGGGACGGCAGCACGGGCGCGTGGTGGGACGATGATAACACCGATCAGCAGGCGGTTGATTACATGGTCTCAAAGACCATCCAGACGCTGACGGCCGAATCGAGCGACGAACAGGCATGGAACGCTCTTTTCAGGCACTTTAACCGAACCAGAGGCCTCGGAGATGCCGGCTACCGGCCTGCGGAGAAAATCGCCATCAAAATCAATATGAACCAGGAGAACAGCAGCGGCGGAAACTGGTCGTCGTCTATGGGAACTCCGAGCCCTCACGTGATTTACTCGCTCCTGAAGCAGCTCGTAAATGTCGTCGGTGTGCCCGGCTCGGCGATTACGATTTACGACGCCTCAAGATATATTGGCAATCCGATTTACGATAAGATCCGAAGCGATCCCGATCCCGATTTCCAGAATATAAACTTCGTTGTAAAAACCAGTCTTGCCCGCAACGGGCGCATCGCAGCAAGCCACGACACCGCCAACCCGCTGTATACGCGTGCCGGAACCGCCTACCTGCCCCGATGCGTTACCGAAGCCGACTACCTGATCAATATGGCCCTGCTCAGGCCTCATACGCTTTACGGCATCACATTGTCGGCCAAGAACCACTTCGGGTCGGTCTATTTTCCGTCCGGAGGCGGCTGGACGCCTGAACCTTTGCACAATCACGGCGGCCGAAGCAATAATATGAACACCTATAACTGCCTGGTCAACCTGAACGGCCATCGGCATCTTTCCGGCAAGACTCTGCTGTACTTCATCGACGGACTATACCCCGCCGTGCATCAGAGCGGCAATGTAATCAAATGGGAATCTTTCGGTAACGACTGGTGCTCCAGCATATTCGCCTCGCAGGACCCGGTGGCCATCGATTCTGTCGGACTCGATTTCATGCGAAACGAGCCTCGCTGCACGGAGGTGACAGGCAATCCGGAGAATTACCTGCACGAGGCGGCCCAGGCGGATAATCCGCCTTCCGGCACAGTATATGATCCGGAAGGCGATGGAACGCCGCTGGCGAGCCTGGGCGTCCACGAGCACTGGAACAATCCCGTCGATAAGAAGTACTCCCGCAACCTGGGAACAGGCGATGGTATCGAACTGGTAACTCCATCTTTCGCTACCGCCGACGGGCCAATCGAGAACACTACGAGCGGCACTAAATACGACCTTATACGACACGCCATAAGCGAAGCAGAACCCGGCGACGAAATCGTAATCAGCGAAGGCGTTTATCACGAAAACATTAATTTCAGCGGTAAGAACATAACGCTCAGCTCGATTGATCCCGGCAACCCGGCGGTAGTAGCCGGCACCGTACTGGCCGGCAGCGCCGGCCCGGTCGTCACTTTCGCGAGCGGCGAAGATGAAGGTTGTGTGCTTGCCGGCTTTACCATTTCCGGCCCGGGAGCGGCGGTTTACTGCTCGGGAGCATCGCCTGCAATCTCCGGCTGCCGTATCGAAAATAACGGGGCCGGCGGAATCGAGCTGCGCGAAGGCAGCAATCCGGCAATAACAAACTGCGAAATCAACTCCAACGCCGGCTCCGGCATAGAAATGCAGGCCAAACAGAGCGGGCGGATGACCATCTACAACCGCCCCGTAATCGGCAACTGCATCATCGCCGGCAATTTCCAGTCCGGCATCTCAGGCGGCATCCCCACAATCACTAACTGCACGATTGTCGCTAATTCAGGCGGTGGCATTTCCGGCTCCTGCCCGACGGTTATGAATTCCATCGTCTATTACAACAATACCGGTAGCGATGCCGTCCAGATAGACAGCGATGCCGACACGGTCAGTTACTCCGATGTTCAGGGCGGCTGGCCGGGTCAGGGCAACATTGACGCGGCTCCCTGTTTCGCAGAGCCCGGATTCTGGAACTTGGGCGGAACGCTTGACGATGTGAGCGATGATTTCTGGGTTACTGGAGATTACCACTTGCGCTCGCAGGCGGGTCGATGGCACGCCGGCAGTCAGAGCTGGCTGCTGGATATGTTTACAAGCCCGTGTATTGATACTGGAAATCCCGATTCGGACTGGACTGCCGAATTACCGCCAAACGGAGATCGCATCAACATGGGCGCCTACGCCGGCACGCCCCAGGCAAGCATGTCCTTCAGCCGGTAGGGTGTGCATCGCACACCATTTATTGGCTCAACTCCAAATATCCGTTAAAATTCTCACAAAAAAATCCGAAAATTGTGTATGAACCCGGCGTCTCAAGTATCTATATATACATAGAAACGATATGACGACCGAAAGAAAGCAAAACGAATCGGCATTAGTTTGTGCGGCTCAGCGGCGCGATAAAGAGGCGTTGCAGCGATTATTAACACGCAACTGGCCCTGGCTCAAAGGGCTGGTTTACAGCATCCTCGGCGATGCCGACCAGGTCGATGACGTCCTGCAGGATATCTGTGTACGGGTCATTACGAAGATCGATTCACTGCGTGAGCCGGAACGGTTTCGACCCTGGCTGGCGGTTCTGGCCAAACGGCAGGCGCTTCGGCACCGCCAACGTAATGCCCGAAGGCCGGGCCCGCTGAGCGAAGAAATCGCCGAGCTTCAATCCGACGAGAAAGCTCAGCAGCTCTTTGAGAAAATAGAACAGAAGGAACAATGCCGGCGGATATTGCAGGCGGTACGATTGCTTCCCGAAAAATATCGCCAGGTATTTATGTTAGCTTATGCCGGCGACTTAACGTATGGGAACATCGCCGAGATACTCGATATCCCCATCACGACCGTGCAGATTCGACTCGTGCGGGCGCGGCGAATGCTTTATGACAAGGTGGCCGGCAGGAAAAGGAATAAGGTGCGTGAAAAATGAATATGACACAGGAAATGCTTGAGATTCTGATTGGAAAATACCTCGACGGCGAGATAACACCCAGCGAGCAGCACATACTGCAAACGGAGCTGGATTGTAATCCCCAGGCAAAAGAACTGCTCGAGCAGTTGCAGGATTTGCACGAGCGCAGTTGCGAGGCCGTTGCCACAGAAATCATTGGGCAAGGAAAAAAAGCCCAAGAGATTTTCGAGCAGGCATGGCAGCGGCAGGCGGCAAATCCATTGCGTCGAATCTTGAAGATGGACGGCCGGCTGCGTTTCGCGGCAGGGCTGGCCGCGGGGCTTATAATAGGCCTAATGCTGCACTTCGTTCTGCCTTTTGTTTCGACGACGCAAAGCCCTGATGTTCCGGCAAATATAGTGGCGCAGAACGCCGGCAATCAGATGGATGCCGGGCAGCAAACATATCCGCAACCTCTGATAAATCCTGCCGGAAATTCGCTGCGTAACGTCGACTGGTACAGTTTCACCGACAATCAGGGAAATCAATGGCTCATCGAAGGGCTCCGGGAAAATACCGTCAGGCCCGCCGTTTATTACGGAGACCTGTAGTATCCGAAAAACATTTCTGAAAAGAAAGGAACAATCATGAAAGCGAAAAATATCGTTCTTACAATTGCACTGGCTCTGGTTTGGGCTGGCACAGGACTGGCTGGCGATGCGGACACAGACGATGCACGTCCTTATATCGGAGTAATGCTGGATTCGGCGCCTCTGCCGGATTTGCTGGTCAAACACTTAGCTCTTGAGCCGGGCCAGGGCATACGAATCGCAAATATTCACCGCGACAGCCCCGCCGACAAGGCCGGACTCGAACGTGATGATATCATCGTCGGCTTCGAGGGCAGCCGCGTCGATGACCATCAGCAATTTGTCGATAACGTGCGCAAAGCCGGCATAGGTGCAGAAGTCTCGCTGGAGATTATACATCTGGGCAAACGCCAGACTGTAACGCTCACGCTCGAAGGCCTGAAGGGTGATTTCGATTTTAAATATCCTCCCGAGCCGGAGGTCGTGCAGTCCTGGCGTCCGGGCAAAATCTTTAAGCTCAAGCCCGGAGACCAGGATTGGATGGAAGTCTTTCGGGACAATATGCCTTCGGATTTTGACGTTAATATCAAGAAATTCTTCAACGAGTTGTATACTACATATAAGCACTCCGACGGCGAAGATTATACTATTACTATCGAGGGCAATCCCAACGATGATAATACGACAATCTCAGTCAGCGTCGGCGAAAACGAGTACAAGGCCACGTTGAAAGAAATCGACAAGCTGCCCGAGAAATATCGCGAGCCTGCCGAGCAGGCCGTTAAGGATGCCCGTAAGGCCGCTAAGACAAGAAAGTTCGATGGAAGCTTCTTCGGTCCACAAATCCGGCATAAGATGCGTCCCGACTTCAAAGCTCCTAACATGCCTTTTGGCCCGGGAGACGAGATGTTCGACGCGATAAAGAAGCAGATGAGGGAACTGCAGCAGCGTTTGGATAAGCTGGAGAAATGGCATAAGGACACTTTCGATTCCGAAGAGCCCGCCGAGCCGGAATCTCAGCAGCAGAAAGATTTGCTCCCGCGCGATAAAGAGAACGAACAGAGAGCGTAACCCGTTGTCCTAAGGACTCCTTACGGAGGGCGGCAGGTTCTCTCAGGGCTTGTCGCCCAGCAGCTTTTTGCTCCGCAGGATGTGATAGTAATGCTGGGCGAAGCGATGGGCCTCATCACGAACGTACTGCAGCAGCTTGCGGGCGGGCGAGTTTGAAGGCAGCTTCAGGGGCTTATTGCTCGCTTGCAGGTAAATCTCTTCTTCACGCTTTGCAATTGAGGCGATTTTCACGGGGGGGGCCTCCATCTCCCTGAAGGCTTTCTCAGCGGCTCTCAAATGGCCCAGCCCGCCGTCGATAAGGACAAGGTCGGGCCAGAGTTCTTCGCCGCGAAGGGCGTATTTGTATCTACGTTTTACCACTTCGGCGATCATCGCATAGTCGTCGATTCCCTTGACGGTCTTTATTTTGAATCTCCGATAGCCGCTCTTGAAGGGCTTGCCGTCGATGAACTTAACTAACGAGCCGACCGCCTCGGCTCCGCCGATATTGGCCACGTCGATTCCCTCGATAATCCGGATCGGTTCGGTTGTCTGCATCACTTCCCGCAGTTTTACGAGGGCCTCGGCCGGGTCGGTTGCAAATACTTCCGGCTGGACGTTCTCATCCGGCGTGCCTCGCTGGTCGAGCCGCTCGATTAAGCGGATACGGTCGCGATACATAGCGGCCTTCTCGTATTCGAACGCCTCAGCGGCTTGTGCCATTTGCGTTCTTAGCCGGCGAAGAATTATCGAACGCTTCGAGCGAAGAAATTTTATCAGGTCGGTAACAATCTTTTTGTACTCGTGCTTATCAATCTTAGCTGCGCACGGGGCGGTGCATTGCTTAATGCTGTACAGAAGGCATGGCCGGAAGAATCTGCGTTTGCTGTCATTTTCATCCAGGCTCAGCTTGCATGTGCGAAATTTGAATATCTTCTGCAGCACAACCAGAACCGCTCGAAGGTCCTTAGCGCTGGTAAAAGGCCCGAACAGCCTGATGCCGCGATGCCTCGGTTTCCTTGTGATATAGACGCCGGGGAAATCCTCGCCGGTTGTGATTTGAAGATAGGGGAACGTTTTATCGTCGATAAGCTCTGTATTATATGGCGGACGAATATCTTTAATCAGGCGGGCTTCCTGTAAGACGGCGTCAACTTCGTTCGGGCTCTCGATAAAATCAACGGTTTCGACCTTGCCGATCATTTCAACAATCTTCGGCCCGCGTGAAGCGATTAAATCGCTGCCCGGCTGAAAATAGCTGCCAGCACGCGAACGAAGGTTCTTGGCCTTGCCAATGTAGAGGACCTTATCGCCGGCGCCTTTCATAAAATACAAACCCGGACCGGCGGGAAAATCCTTTATCTTTTCCCGAATCTGCTTTAGTTTTTCTTCTATTTCGACCATATACCAATATTTTAATGCCTTCGTCATCATTATTTCAATTCTTTTGTTATCCCCACGAAAGCGGAAATCCAGCAATTCCCTTGTCAAGCAGCCCTCATTTCAAACCGATATAGCTATGTGAAGCATTTTTATGGGCGAATAAGATATCACAACACTTGATAAAACACCACTTCGTCAAAAAAACGTATATAAAAGCACATATTTCTTAATTAGGAGAAAACGTATGTCAATCAAAAACAATCTTGACGAAGTTGAAATAAAGCTACTATTAGCTGTTGAAAAAAGTGAAGATAATGGGTGCCCTCTTCCATTATTAATTCAAACTGTGGGCCTTTCTGAAACAAAAGTTAAATATTATCTGGACAAGCTTTCTGATGAGGAGCATGAATTAATAAACTGGATTGGAAGCCTTATACCCAATGTTCCCGTAAGATATACACTAACAAGTAAAGGACGAGCTTTTCTTGTAGAAGGTAATTATATTTGAGTAGGCAATCAGAATTTCCGTTAGCTTTCATTATTACACTGGGATTGTTTTGCGAGAATAGCAAATGTTTAGAGACTTATTATTGATTATAGTGCCAAGTGCACTTACTAGTTTACTAACCACAGCACTGAATGAATCGCGATTTAAGGCAAGACAAAAAAAGATGTTAATTAAAGAAATTGTGGAAAATTTTCTTAAACTCCGAAAAGAGAGTAAAAATGAACAAGACAATGATTTACTTTATCTTCAAAACAGCGGCATTCTTCTACTAAAGGATGAAAAGGATGCCGAAGAGGCGTTGAGACAAATTGGATTGAGAGACAAACCGATAGAAATTCCTAATTTCATAAGCAATAATGGAATACTTCATGGATTTAAGAAAGCAATTGATAATGGCGTTGATATTGGAAGTTTTAGAGATGTTACGATAAAACAAATAGAAGAAGCTATAAACAATAAAAGATTTACTTTCTGACCCGATAAACAACCCTTGCTGTGCAAGGAGTATACTTTAATTTTATATCTTAACCTGAACAAGTCGATAAATCTGTGTGGAAAATTATTTTTTTCAATTAAATTTTAACAAATAAATTCTTTTATATTTGGAGAAACATGAAAATGCGATTATTTCTTTTGTCATTAATTTCTGTTTCGTTTTTTACGTTTGGCTTAACTGTTAACAATGCTGGTGAAGAAAAGGTCGAAACTAAAAAATATTCAACAACTGTGAAACTATCGATTAATGTAAGTCCTTCTATCAAGTCTCCAGAAGAAACAAAAAACATAGAGAATCAATTCTATAGTTACTTCAGCAGAGAGCTTCGATCACTCGGCGATGTCAATATTGGCAGCGACAACCCTAACTGGATATTTAAAATTATGGTATTACCCGCAAGAAACTCAAACAGAATTATTTATTATATTGAAATAGTACGTCGATTTGAGATATCCAACTTACTTTTATCTGTTGTCGATAAAGCTTTCAAGACAAAAGAGGTCGAACAGTGGAGTAAGTATAATGAAAAAAGACTTTATTTAGAGAAAGAATTTTCAGAAATCTTTAGGATTACTGGAGATGATAAAATCCATGTTTCATATGAAGGTTTCCTTCACGAAGATAACTTAGAAAATGTACCAAGTTTCTGTAGATATATAGTTGCGCATTTTGATGCAAAAAATTTAAAAATAGAACGAGATGTTTGGCAAAAAATGTCGGATGAAAAATCTGAGACGGTAAATGAATTAAAAAAATAATAAATAAGTCGTTCTAAAAATAGAATCAATAATGAATAGAGCAAAAAAAAGGTACTAAAAGTCTGAGACTTATTCACCCTTATGAATTGCGTCCCACTTATTAAAAATCAGATTGTGGAAGAAAAAATATGCGAAAATCAGACCTTAAGAAAAATCATGATTCATTTGACATTGCCATTGAGCGTTATCGTGCATTTATGAATAAGATTATTACTGCTCAGCGTGTTATAGCTTCCGCTCAGGAAAAAAGAGATATTGGAGAATCCATCTTAATTCGTTTGTGTGCAAACTGGGAGTCTTTTATTGATGAACATTTAATAGACTGTGTCAATCGAGATCATAGTCTCCTATCTTCTTTCTTTGGAGTATCGATTCCTCCAAATCCAAGTTGGGATTTATGTCATGCATTAATTTTTGGGGAAAAATACCGAGATTTCCAAAACTTTGGAGCTTTGAAAGGCTTCTCTAAAAAAATCCTTCCCGAAGATGGCAATCCTTTCCTTGCTGTTTCTAAGGCACACGCTAAAAAGATTGATGAGGTATTTACAATTAGAAACTATCTTTCTCATTATAGTGCAAAAAGCAAAAAAGCTTTACGGGATATATATAAGAAAGAATACGGAATGAATAGATTTCTTGAGCCGGGCCAGTTTGTTCTTGCCTATAATGCTGAACGCCTATGGAAATATTTTGATGCTTTCAAAGGTGCCTCAGAGAATATGAAAAAATGGTGCGATGATAACGGATGTCATGTTAGCTGACTCAAGTTGAAAAGCACCTTATAATTTTCAAATCAATTCAAACAAAAAACAGTGTAAATCCCGTGTGAATCAGTGTCTAAAAATTTTTGATGGGAAATCGTTTAGTTGATTTTATTACCTGCTTGGAGTATAAATCCCCAAGAACGATGAAATAAGCAGGGCATAGATAAGGCAATTGTAATGAAATTTCACAATATCGATATCCCGGAGAACAAAATAGCGGATTTCTGCCGACGGCGGAAAGTAGTGGAACTGGCCTTGTTCGGTTCCGTTCTTCGCGAGGATTTTCGTACCGACAGCGATATAGATGTCCTGATAACTTTTACTTCTGATTGCGGCTGGAGTTTATGGGACCTTTTCGATATACGGGAAGAATTGTATCAGATGTTTGGCAGGGAGATAGACCTTGTGGAAAAGGATGCTCTGCGAAACCCCTTCCGAAGGCACGAGATTCTGCGAAATTATAAGGTGGTATATGCGGCCTGATACAAGCGATACATCGTCCCTGGCAGTAGCAACCGTCCATCTAATAGAACTTATAGATAAATTACGGACGCTTATCCCAACCCCCCCCGGAATGAATCCATTTATACAGTTTCTACGCACTTTGCTTGCTTATTGCAGGCTTTTTACGAAAGCGCATTGTGAATGCTCGACAGAATCAAACTAAAGTCCGAACAGACAATACTATTCATCGGCGACAGTATAACCGACGCCGGGAGGCTTGAGACTGCTTACAGGCCTTTCGGATATGGTTATGTTCATTTCGTTGCATACCGGCTGTTAGCGAAGTACCCCGAATACAATCTCAGCGTTTTCAATGCTGGTATCAGCGGTGATACGATTCGGGATTTGGATTATCGATGGGAAAGAGACTGCCTCAATCATAAGCCGGACATCCTGAGCATACTTATCGGAGTTAACGATGTCTTTCGTCAATATACCGGCACGCTTGATACGGCCGTGTTGCTCGATGAATATCAACTAACATACGAACGGTTACTTTCGCTCGTAAAAGAAAAATATAATTGCCGCTTGATACTGATGGAGCCTTTCATGTTCTGCGATGATAAAACAAATCCGGCGTACAAGTCTTTACTGCAATATATTCACGCCGTTGGTGCGTTAGCGGAAGAATTTGATGCCGTGTTGGTTCCCTTGCAGGAGTTGATCGATAAGAAAATCAAGGAAGTGCCGCCGGAAAAATTCTCCGATGACATGGTTCATCCTTACGTCTGGGCGCATGCATGGATAGCACAGCGCTGGCTCGAAGCAACAAAATTATGATCATCGTTTAGTGCACAGTCATTTCAAGAAGATGAAAATTTTTTTTTCATCATAGATTCAGTAACTGCAAGGACTAAGAACAAAGCGAAAGAATTTGCGCCAAAAAATTCAAATTTTCGTCTTTACACATTATCAATTTGCGATTAATCTGCCGATACTTGTTTAACGGGTTTTACCACTATATCTGGCGTATCTCCCGGTTATTATTCTATATGTTGTGGTCCTAATTTTTCGCACGGAGGCGTATAAATGTCGAACCAATTTGAGCCTGGAAATCCTTTCAGAGCTAAGAAAACACAACCGGAAACGTCCATAGGAGCCTCCGAATCTATGGGATTGAAGGTAGAACAATTTTTTTCGACGCCGGGCACTCATCCATTCGACGAGCTTGAATGGGAGACTCGGTCGGCCAAGATTACAGGCGATGACGGCCAGGCCATCTTCGAGCAGGACAACATCGAAGTGCCGACATGCTGGAGTCAATTAGCGACCAAAGTCGTTGCCAGCAAATACTTTTACGGTGACGGAGAATCCGGCCAGCGGGAAAATTCCGTCAAGCAGCTCGTCCATCGCGTTTGCAAAACTATCGCCGACAGGGGCAGAAAAGACGGTTACTTCAGCACTGATGAAGATGCCGAGATATTCTACAACGAATTGACATGGCTCTGCGTGAATCAATACGGGTCATTTAATTCTCCCGTGTGGTTCAACGTCGGTCTTTTAGACGTCTATGGCGTTTCCGGCGGAAAGCATAATTTCCATTGGGACCCGGAGCGTAAAGAGGCCGTCGCCTGTGAGAACAGCTACGAATACCCGCAGGCTTCCGCCTGTTTTATCCAGTCGGTCAAGGACTCGATGGAAGATATCATGCGCCTTGCGGCCAGCGAAGCGATGCTGTTCAAGCACGGCTCGGGAACCGGAACCGACTTATCAACACTGAGAAGCAGCAAAGAGAAGCTCTCCGGCGGCGGCAAACCGTCGGGACCCTTGAGCTTTATGAGGGTCTACGACCAGATCGCGGCGGTGATTAAATCGGGCGGGAAAACACGCCGGGCCGCAAAAATGCAATCGCTCAAGGTTGACCATCCCGATATTAAGGAATTCATTACCTGTAAGACCGAGGAAGAGAAAAAGGCCTGGGTGCTTATCGAGGCCGGCTACGACGGGGATTACAACAACGAGGCGTACAGCAGCGTCATGTTCCAGAATTCCAATCTGTCCGTCCGCGTGACCGACGAATTCATGCAGGCGGTGGAGAAAGATGCCACATGGACAACCCATGCTGTAACGACCGGCGAGAAAATGGAAGAGCATTCGGCTCGCGAGCTGATGGATTTGATTGCCGAGGGCACAAGGATTTGCGGCGACCCGGGCCTTCAGTACCACAGTACGGTCAACCGCTGGCATACGTGTCCCAATTCCGGGCCGATTAACGCTTCGAATCCATGCAGCGAATATATGTTCGTGGACGATTCGGCCTGTAATCTGGCTTCTTTGAATCTTATCAAGTTTCGTAAAGAAGACGGCTCAATGGATATCGAGGGCTTCAAAAAGGCGGTTCGGCTGTTCATCATCGCCCAGGAGATTCTGGTTGATAACGGAAGCTATCCGGACAAGGCAATCGCCGTGAACAGTCATTTGTTCCGTGCTCTCGGCCTTGGCTATGCCAATCTCGGCTCTCTGATGATGAGTTTGGCGCTTCCTTATGATTCCGACCAGGCAAGGGCTATTGCCGGTGCTATAAGCGCCATTATGACAGGCACCGCTTATTCGGCAAGTTCCGAGATAGCCTCGATAAAAGAACCTTTCGATCAATTTGAGAAAAACAAAGCTTCGATGCTGAAGGTTATAAATATGCACCGCCGGCATGCCTGCGATCTTCCGGAACCTCATTGCCCGGAATATCTGCGTAATGCCGCCAAGGACGCCTGGGATCATGCCCTCGATGCCGGCACCAAGGTAGGCCTGCGTAACGCCCAGGTAACCGTTCTTGCTCCTACGGGAACGATCGGTTTCATGATGGATTGTGATACCACGGGAATCGAGCCGGACATTGCTCTGGTTAAGTACAAACTCCTGGCCGGCGGCGGAATGCTCAAGCTCGTTACCAAAACCGTGCCGATGGCTCTTGAAAAGCTCGGCTATAGTGCCGACGAGATCAAATCCATCTGCGATTATATCGATAAGAACGAGATGATCGAGGGAGCGAAAGAACTCAATCCCGATCATTTGTCCGTTTTTGATTGTGCTTTCAAGCCGCGCAGCGGCAAAAGGTGCATTCATTATGTGGCGCATCTGAAAATGATGGCTGCGGTCCAGCCGTTCATATCCGGCGCTATAAGCAAAACCATAAATATGCCTAAAGAAAGCACGAGAGAAGAGATTGCCGCTGCTTATATGGAAGGCTGGAAACTCGGATTAAAGGCAATCGCAATCTATCGCGACAGCTCGAAGAAGCTCCAGCCGGTTTCGACCAAAAAACATAAGGATAGCAAAGCCAAAGCTTCTGCCGAGGCGCTTCCTCCGGCCAGGCCATTCAGACACCGGCTGCCGGATACTCGCCAAAGCATTACACATAAATTTTCTGTTGCTGGACATGAGGGTTACCTGACGGTGGGGCTATACGAGGATGGGCAGCCTGGTGAGTTGTTTATCACTATGGCCAAGGAAGGCAGCACCGTCGGGGGCCTCATGGATGTTATAGGAACGTGCACTTCAATGGCGTTGCAATACGGCGTGCCCATGATCACATTAGTGGACAAATTCCGGCACGCCCGATTCGAGCCGTCAGGCATGACTTCGAACAGGGATATCCCCTTCGCGAAAAGCCTGATCGACTACATTTTCTGCTGGTTAGGCTGCCAGTTCATCCCCGGTTATGCCGAAAAGAACACCCCTAACAGAGGAGCATCAGCCGGCTCGAAGGAAAATAAAAACACAACGACCGCCAAGAAACTGGTTGAAAAGACCAAGGACCTCGCGCAGAAAATTGCCGAGGTAAAAGTATTGAAGCGAGAGGCCAGGAAATCCCCGGCTCCGGAACTGGCGATTAAACCGGTGCCGACCGAGCCGAAAAGCAGATTTGCCGGCCTGGCCAATCGAATCGGAGTTCTGGTTGGTTCGACTGTAACTGACGAATCCGGAGCTTTACAGTCTGAGGCGAAGGCCTTGGCGCAGTTTAACGCCCAGTTCGCACATTTCCCCGACGACGCACCCGCCTGCGACATTTGCGGCTCAATAACCGTACGCAACGGAACATGCTACAAATGCTACAACTGCGGAAACTCTATGGGATGCTCCTGATTCGCCATTGGGGCTGCTTTGAGGGTAATTAGATAGGGAGAACTGAGAAATGAGCACTTTGAGAAAACTAAGGCGCACAGGTCAAATGGCCTGGCACAAGGTAGAACCTCTAAGGGATCGACAGCTTTTGTTCGCGCGAAAAATGTCTGAGGTGCTGCTGGATTTCGCAGAACCAGTGTTAGAAACTTTCGACCATCCCGAAGACTTCGAAGCTATGATCACTCTTGCTACACTTTGCTGGAATTGTTCTTTTCTTCCGGCGAATGAGCAACGCAAATCGCTAAATAACGTTATCAATGAGCTTGTCAAGTCGGAACCAACCGCACGCATTGAAGTCGAAGAATGCATCCGCATCCTAATGGAGCGAAAGAAAACTGTCTTTGCAAACGAAAGAAGAATAATTACAGACTTCGAAGTCGTTGAAGAACGAGACGGTTCGCGTCTGGTAGTCTTGTCAACTCTGGCGGAGGATTGACACGCGACAACTCTATGGACTGCTCCTGATAATTGATTATTGATTAATTACTATTGATTATTAAGGGATAATTCCGGGGCCGCCATACTTAATGCCGGCCGATCTCCAAAAATATTTAGCCCGCCGATTCACTCGGCGGGTTTCCTTTCAAATCAACACGAAAGAGCATTTTATCCCGCAGACGGGAATGCTTTCAATGTAACGTGACCCCAGTCGTAGGGTGGCGGCTTGCCTGTGCCATAGGTGCCCCACCAAATTCTAAACCTGTCCCTTCAACTTCATTCAGAGCTTGCCCTGAGCAACGTCGAAGGATACGCTTAATCCTTCACGCGATACGATATACGCAATACGATATACGAATTAATTAGCAAGCACAACTCTTCGAAAAATGTGCTCCCTATGGGACAGGCCCCTATGGGGCAGGTGGACACCTTTAATTCCTCCGAAAGAATCCCAATGAAAGTCAGATTATGTAAGGTACCGCCAGATTTCCAATGAGATTTCTTGCTTTTTTCCTGAAAAATCCGGCGGTACAGCGTAAATTGATATTTGAAGAGCGATGGAGCGAGACATCTTAGACTTGTGGCTCTCAATAATTGTTTTGGTACAATGCACAGAAGACGGTGACCGTCCTGTATAATCATTGTTGGGCAAAAGAAGGGAAGAACCAGAAAATGTACCGGACACATAATTCTCCGTGGACTGGTGTTTTCACCGAATGTGTTTGCCCTGGGCTGAGACAATGGGTATAATATGGAACAGCAACCGTGAAAGAGAAAAAAAGGCGGATGTACAGATGCGAGTTTTTCGGGCAACAGATGGATTATGTCAAGAAAATGTGCCGGGGACCTTTAATTCCCCGAATTTATGGGCGGAGCAGGCTCTTTCTAATCCCAATAAAGCAGATTCTTCGGGAATTAGAATGCGTTTTATTCCGGTGTGGGTAATTTCCCTTTTTTTGGTTCTGTCTATCGGTAATCCCGGTTTGACCCAGGTATCGACAGACCCCAATTGGCCTTGGGAGATGAGGGCAGTTTCCTGGCGATGGGCTGACGACTTCACATGGGTCGCCTCCCACGATGATTTTGTTAAGGCTGCTGACAGTATAGCCGCTCATGGCTATAACACCGTGGTACTATGGGGCAGGCATTTCCGTCTGAGTAATATCAACGAATGGCCGATGATTGTCAGCACCATAGCGGACCTGACGAGCGTCTTTCACGCCCAGGGCCTGCGGGTATTCGAACATCACAGTGCCGCCTGGATTCACGAAGACTACATCAATACATCTTTGCCCGGCGGTGGTACTCTGGCGGATCTGCTGCAAAAGGACATCTCCACGGGTAAACCCACCGTCGGCCTGGACGGACACTTTTATCTGGCCTGCTACAATAAAACCACCACCCAGCAGTTATATGGCCGACACATTGAGGACTTGTTCACCCGGACGCAACTGGACGGTCTGATGTCTGATGACGTGGCCTTTACCCCTCATAGCTGTGTATGCCGTGCGTGCCGGGATAAGTGCCTGGCGGAATACGGCTTTGATATCGATAACTACGGTTATCCCGGCCAACCGCCGCGTTTCTGGGATGAACCTAACCATCCTGATTACCGCAAGTATATTCGCTTTCATCAATCGAGTGTGGCTGACCACTATGAACGCGTACGGCGGATAATGAATACCCTGCGACCGGAGGCGCGACTGATGGCGTGTAACTGCTCATTTATCAATCCTTATTGGACTCAGACCAGCGGCATATCACTTGACGATATGGCTGATTCGCTCAATGTAATTTTCTATGAAGATTATGGCAACAGTCTTCTAAGTCACCTGGTACAATGGTCCGCCGATGCTGCGGAACTGATGCGGGGCCTGGGCCTCGCCACCGGTAAACCTGTCCTGCCGCTTTGCTATCCGGGTAACGACCCTGAACGCGAGTTTGTCTGGGCCCTGGGCAAAACCTTTGGCTGCCGCGTCTGGACTGATTCCGACTCAGAGCATATGGCGGATTTGATACGCTGGGAAGCGGCGCACCACCGACTATTCTATCAGCCTCAGATACCGGCGGACATCGCCGTTGTGTACTCGTGCCAGTCACGAGATGCCCACCGACACTACAATAAGTTTCCGCATGGACTGGAACCCGATTTCACCGGCTGGTGTGAAGTGCTGCTCTGGGCTAACCTCCCGTATCATGTACTCACTGATAAGCAGCTTTCCGCCGATATCCTATCGGCTTACCGTGTACTGATACTGCCTAGTGTGACAAGCCTTTCGGATGGACAATGTGCGCAGATTGTTCGGTGGACAGCGGCGGGCGGTTCTTTGATCGCCACTGCCGACTGTGCGATGTACGACGCAACCGGCGCTCCACGGGGAAAATCGGCCCTGTCTGAGTTACTAGGCGTGGACATCTTGCAGGAGTTACTCTGTTCGGGCCCGGTGCTGGTCCCGGATGAGGATGTCTTTACCGGTTGCGGTGGCCACATCGACGAGCCGGTCCGCCAGAGGTTCAGAGTGGCCGCCCATCCCGAAACCACCGTAATGGGCCGGATTGAACCGGGCAGCGATGCTCCGGCGCTGGTACGCCATACCTATGGCAGCGGTAACAGTGCCTACCTGGCTTTTCGCCTGGGTGCCGCCTCTTTCCGCCAGGCTCGGCAAGACAACAAGCAATGTCCTGACGCCGAGCAGTTTGCGTGGTATGGACCGCAAACTCCCAGCGCCGCCAACGTAATCCGCAATCTAATGATCCCCGTGCGGTCGGCCGTGCCGCCGCTGGTAGCTGCCGATACCCCGGCGGGCCTGATTGTTACCTTACATCGGATAGCGGATGGCCGGCAGGTGGTGCATCTACTGAACGCCACTGGCGCTGCCCTGCCCACTGATGGGCAGTGGCAATGCATACCCAAACATTATACTGCCTTTCCGCCTGTTAACCGGGACGTGGAAGTTACTTTGCCCAGGCCCTTCACTACCCCGGTAGTGGCCCATGTACCCCGCTGGGCGGACCGGGTCCTTCAGGTGAACATTGAGAACAACAGCTTCATCGTACCGGCAAACACCATTGCTCCGTATGTAGTCATTGAAACGGGACCACCTCCGGCGCCGGGTGATTTCAATCATGACGGCAAGGTGGATATTCTGGATTGGGAAATATCGGCACATTGTTGGCTGAACAATCTCTTGGACGGAATCTCACCTATCCCGGGACACGGGAGAACTAAAGGGGTACGCCTGCCCCATAGGGGGTACATTTTCTGGCTGTTGCTCTCGGTCTCAATGTCGATCTAAAAGAAACAATTCCAAAGATCTATTTGGCCGGTAGCGCTTACTCGGCAGAATAGCAAGTTCTTTTACCAAGAAGTTCACGCCTGCCCTGAGCCCGTTCGACTTCGCTCAGGGCATGCTTCGTGGTGAATCCATAATCATGTTAATCCCGTGAGATAGGCGAAGCCGGCATCTCACCGGGTAAATCAGTGTCTAAATAAAATTATAATTTTTTCAATATTTCACTTGACGGCCAACGAACCTATATGTAAGATTGTTATTTAACGTAATATATCAGGTTGTTATTACAATAGTCAATAGACAATAGTAAATAATCAATTCAGAAAGGGGTATCCTTATGTCCACGAAAGCACAAACCAAAGCTAATCGACAGAACGCACAAAAATCGACCGGGCCGCAGACAGATGAGGGTAAGGCAACCGTCTCGCAGAATGCGGTTAAGCACGGGCTTTTTGCCGCTGAGGCGGTGATTAAAGGCGAAGATCCGGCTGAATATCAAGCTTACCACGACCAATTCCTCGCTGAGCTTGACCCCGTCGGGGCGGTGGAAACCATGTTAGCTGATCGGTTTGTCAGCCTTGCATGGCGGCTGAAACGGGCCGAACGCATGCAGAACCAGGCCATCGACTCGATGATAGAAAGTCAAATCGACAATCCGATGGCCAAAAGCCTCAATATGGTGAAGTGGCATGCCAAGGGGGTAAAGCTGGGCGACTCGAGATATGTCATCA
>Ga0265594_1001247_pt1 | contig 19965 bp, 24 predicted proteins | sample saktaG_11_FD_190147 | JGI IMG/M metagenome (GOLD analysis project Ga0265594, IMG submission 190147) | Saline water microbial communities from Sakinaw Lake, British Columbia, Canada - sak_2011_5_24_80m | ecosystem: Environmental > Aquatic > Non-marine Saline and Alkaline > Saline ... | reverse complement strand
GTAGAAGACATTGTTGGTATTGGATTAAATGCTGCCCTTAGTCTGGTTGGTTTGATTTTTCTTATTCTGATGGTATATGCTGGCTATCTCTGGATGACAGCTCGTGGTGAGGAAGAAATGACCAAGAAAGCTCAAAAAATAATAATTAGTACCATTATAGGTTTGATAATTGTTTTGAGTGCTTATGTAATTACGAGTTTTGTCACTGGCAGATTTCAAAATTAATATTATTCTAATTTTTTATCCACACTCTATTCTCGGTTTGGTTTGAATAGAGAAAATGATTTTTTATATGAAAATAAAAGTTTTCTTTTTTAGTATGTTGCTGATGTTTTTATTCGTGACACCAGTTTTTTCAGATTTTGATATTAGCAATATGGCAAATAAAGCTGCTGATAAGGCAGGTTACAAAACCACTTCTATTTCCGAAACCACCCTAGCAGAAACTATTGGTCTGGTGGTAAAAGCCGCCCTATCAATGGTAGGTGTTATTTTTCTTTTGTTGATGGTCTATGCTGGCTATCTCTGGATGACAGCTCGTGGTGAGGAAGAAATGACCAAGAAAGCTCAAAAGATTATTATTTCCTCGGTTATCGGGTTGATAATTGTGGTGGCGTCATACACTGTAACTAATTTTATAGTTTTTGCAATTTTGTCAAAAACAGTTTCCAGTAGTTGAGTATAAAATGATATTTTATGAAAAATAAAATTGTAATTTTTTTGATAATTTTTTCTTTGTTGGGGTCTATTTCCTTATCTTTTTTTTCGGTGAAAGTTTGTGCTGTTAATTTGACCGGACAGATAACGGATATGTTGGAGGGTGGGTCCGATAGCGCTGGTTTGGGCACCCCAGCCTCGCCCCAGATGATAATAATAAAGATTATAACCGCCGTTTTGGCAGTTACTGGCGCAATCTTTTTGGCTTTGATTGTTTACGGTGGCTTTGTCTATGTTAATTCGCGGGGTGAAGAAGAACAAGTAAAAAAAGCCCAAAAAATAGTTGTCGCTGCCATTGTTGGTTTGGCTATTATTTTATTTTCTTATAGCATTACCCTTTTTGTGGGCGGACAAAGATTTTGATAATGTTTAAAAATAAACTATGAAAAAGATTTTTATCATCGCTTTAATTTTATTGGGTCTTTCTTTTTCTCGCCAGGCTTTGGCAGAAATACCAATAGAAGCAGGGGAATTAAACGCTCAACTTCAGGCTGCTGCTGGAGAGCAAGGGGCAGCTTTTGGTGAAGCCAGTGATCCTCGTATGGTGATAGTAAATATAATTAAAATCGCCCTGTCTTTTTTGGGCATGAGTTTTTTGGTTTATACATTTTATGCTGGTTTTATCTGGATGACAGCTGGTGGCGAGGAAGAAAAAATAAAAACCGCTCAAAAAACCATGAAATATGCGGTGATTGGCACTTTGATTGTTCTTTGTTCTTATAGTATTGCCATTCTTGTCCAAAATTATCTATATGAGGCACAAAGTATGACGCAATCAACTGGGGGGTGGTATGTTGATATTGACTTGAATCTGGAAAATGAGACGAGCGATCATTACCCCAATCGCGATCCGCTTGGTCGTAGTGCTACTATACCAGGCTATGAAACCGTTTGGTAATTTTTTGAAAAATAAGGTAGTTATTAAATTAAATATTTAAAAACAAAATCTGCCCCACTTGGCAGATTTTGTTTTTTCTTGATTTTTTGGTACAATGGTCTTATATGAATAAAAATATAAAATTTTCAATTATAATTCCAGCTTTTAATGAAGAAAAATATATTGCCGATAGTATCAAATGTGCACAAAATCAGCAAGGTGATTTTGATATAGAAATTATAGTGGTTAATAATGCCTCAACTGATAAAACCAAGCAAATAGCCGAGTCCTTGGGTGTTCGGGTGATTGATGAGGCAATTAAAGGGGTAGGTAGGGCTAGAAAGATTGGTACTGAAGCGAGTAATGGTGAATTTGTATTGCAGATTGATGCTGATACGCATTTGCCAGAAGATTATTTGTTGCAGGTTAAAGAAAGATTTGATAATGATCCCAAACTGGTTTGTGTTGGTGGACAATTTTATTTTTATGATGCTAATTTGTTTTGGTTTGTTGTAAGATTTGTGTTGTTTTATCCTTTTTATTGGTTTGCCATATTAAGTCTTAGAGAGTTGGCTGGACCAATTGGTAATAATATGACATTTAAGAGATCGGCCTATGAACAAACTACCGGGTTTGATGCTGGTCTAAAGTATGGCGAAGATTTTGATATAAATAGAAAAATGGCTAAAATAGGAAAGATTAAATTTGATTTAAAATTAAAATATTTTGTTTCTTCTAGACGTTTTAAATTTTTTAATAGAGATTTTTGGTCATATGCTGGTAATTTTTTCAATTTTTGTTTAAAAAAAGAAATACGCAATAATGAATTGTCTAATTATAAATAATTGACAAAAAAATATTTTTATTATATAATATTTTCGTTCTGTAAAAAGTCTCAATCGGGCAAATTAAAATTCATTGTGGGGTGGCCATGGTATAATGGTTATTACTTCGGTTTGTGGTACCGACAATACGGGTTCAATTCCCGTTGGCCACCCCAGAGTGAATTTGTCTATCAAAAAACTGGTAATGATACCAGTTTTTTGATTTTTTATTCTTTATTTTATTTCCCAATTCTTTCAAAGGCTCGCAGTATTTCCAAAGGTATAGCAAATATTACCGTATTGGATTGGTCTGAACTTAGGTCATTTAAAGTACTCAAAGTTCTTAGGTGTAGAGCCCCAGGTTGACTAGATAGTGTTTGGGCAGCATCGGCTAGATTTTGAGCAGCTGACACTTCACCTTCTGATTTGATAATAACGGCACGTCTTTCGCGTTCAGCCTCGGCTTGTTTGGCAATAGTTCTTTGCATGTTATCAGGTAGAATGACATCTTTTAATTCTACACTTTCTACTTTTATGCCCCATGGGTCAGTAGCTTTGTCAACAATTTCTTTAATTTTTTGGGCAGCGGCTTCACGATTGGCCAAAAGTTGGTCAAGTTCTAATTCACCAACTACATTTCTCATGGTAGTTTGGGCTAGTTGTGAGACAGCAAACCAGAAATTTTCTACTTCAAGTATGGCTCTAGCAGCGTCGGCTACTTTGTAATAGATCACTGCATTAATTTTGGCGGAAATATTATCTTTGGTAATAGCTTCTTGAAAAGGAACATCAACAGCTTTTACGCGGATATCAACCTTTGTCATGCTTTGGATAATTGGCAAAATTATACGCCAGCCTGGTTCGACAGTATGAGTATATTTTCCCAACATGAATTTTACCCCTCTTTGGTATTGATTGACCTGACGGATGCTGATGAGGATAATCACAGCAACGGCGATCAATATTGGTGTTACGAGTTCCATAGGATTTATGAATTAAGTCCGCCCGAGGCGGATCAGCCTTTGGCTGAAATTATTAAGTATGTTATTTAATAGATTTTTTGGTACCCCCAGCAGGAATCCCCGCCCATGGCGGGTGGGCCTTGGGCCCAGAACCTGCATTTCATCCTTAGGACGGACTTGTTCTATCCATTGCCGGGTTATTCAACCCGGTCCGGTCGAATGACCGGAAACTACTCCCTAAACTGTGCGCCTGCTAGGAATCGAACCTAGATCTAAAGCTTAGAAGGCTTCTATTCTATCCATTGAACTACAGGCGCATTATAACAAAATAATGATACTATATTTTTTTATTTTTGTCAATTGCCTCAACGTTGCTTGCCATGAAATTTTTTGTAAATATTTTTTAACTCTCGGTCAGTAATATGAGTGTAGATTTGCGTAGTGGTAATTGAAGAATGACCAAGCATAGTTTGAACACTGCGAATGTCAGCGCCATTCTGCAATAAATCAGTGGCATAAGAGTGGCGGAGGGTGTGTGGCGTAACTGGCTTGGTAATGCCAGCAACAAGGGCATATTTTTGCACTAGCCGTTGAATAGATCTCGGGGTGAGTGGTTGGTCAACTGATTCTATTTTTTTACCACCTTTTTTTATTTTTACCAGCTGGGTGTTTTTGGTTTTTTTGTCATGAGAAATAAATAAATAAGGATTTAGATCTTGTCTGGCTGTTAAATATTTTTTCAACCAGTACTTAGCTTGTTCAGATAAAAATACCACCCTTGATTTACCGCCCTTGCCTGTAATGGTAAATTCTTCTTTGTCTAAATTAACTCGTTCTTTTTTTAATTTGGCCAACTCAGATACTCGCAGGCCTGTGGAAAAAAGTAATTCTAGGATAGTTTTGTCCCTATACCTGATAAGCATCTCATTATTAGTTTTACATCCTAATTTCGAATCATCCGAATTTTCGAATTTCGAATTTCGTAAATTCGTACCCTTTCGTAATTCGGATGTTATGGGTGCCTCAAGCAATCTATTCAAATCACTACCTTCCAAAAAACTAACTTCACGATCAGGCATTTTCATTAATTCAATCTTTTCTGGAGCCAATGTTTTTACATCGCGTTTGGCCAAATATTTTAAAAATGATCGTAAAGCAATAAGGTGATAATTTTGTGTATTCTTTTTTAGGGGATCACCATGCACATCAACCAAACGATTGAGCCAAAGTCGGTATTGTCTGATTTTTTCAGCTGTAATCGCATTCGGTTTTTTGTCTCCAAGCCAATTGATAAAACGGCGTAAATAGAAATCATAATTTTGAATCGTTTTATCACTGCGATTCTTTTCTATTTCCAAATGCTCTAGAAATTCTTGCAAATATTTTTTTAAGTTATTAGACATGAGATTTTTGTTTATTCTTTTTGTATAATAATCCAACTATTAAAATTGATATTAAAATAATAGCGATGGCGAGCCACTGGGTACTTTTCATATTTAAATAATAGCCGACCATAAATTGAGCCAAAGAAACTATTAGGATAATACCAGCAATAATAAAAAAATAAAATAAGCTTAGATTGGAGTTTTTTTTACTCAACAGCATTAGTGTAATTGTGATGCCATATACACTTACAATCATGGTTGTTATTGGTGGGATAGGAATATCAAACCAGAGAAAATAATTAAAACTACCAGCAAAAATAGAAATCAGTGTTGCCAAGGTAAAACTGCCGAGAAATTGTTTTTTTTCCGGCTCATAAGAGCTTTTCCAAGCCTTAAACAATTCAACAAATCCCCAACCAAACCACCAGAGCCACTGTAAAACAAAAATAAAAAATAAGTCTCCACCAGTTGGAAAAAATGATATTCCTAGTTTGGTTTGAAGTCCAGCGATAAAAATTGGAGAAGTAAAATTTAAAAAAGTAAAGGGAATGGCCATCAAATAAGCTACGATAACCGGAGTTATTAATTGAGATTCTTTTTCAGCGACTGACAGGGTAAAGTGAAAAAAAGCCGGCGCTCCCCAGATAGCGGAAAACATGAGTATTTTTACCCCGATCATCGCGCTATTATAATCTTTTGATATTTGCCAAAAAAAGTAGCCTATAGCCCAACCAATTACGAAAAAATTAAAAATACTAAAGTAACGGATTGATTTGGCCTTGTCTCTTTTTATTATTAATACAATACCGACGATGATAACAACAATTAGATCTAGTAATGAAGCAATGGCGTAGAAGTTCATAGGATGTTGAAAAGTAATTGAGTAATTAGTGATTTCAGATTTTTGATTATTTGCTTGTTTGGGTGTTGGGAGAGATCCTTCGCCACTGTGGTGGCTTAGGATAAAAGTGCTCGCGAGAGCACTTTTATTGTACGACACTATTGACAAAAAGTCAAAAATGTGCTATAATATATAAGTTGAAAGTCCATAAAGTCCATAAAGTCCAAAGTTACAAGTTATTCGCTATCTGTCATTTCGTAATTTCGTATCCCCTAAAACAAAAACAAAAATATATGCAGACACAAAATCGGGTTTTTTCAGATACCCAAGCCAAATCCGATTTCTCTTTGGTATATTATTATTTGTTAGCAGGCATCTCGCTTTTGGTGGCTGTTTTTTTATTTTTACCTAGAGTTTCAATTGGATAATTTAGGGATAAAGGTGTTGTAATATTTTGATTCCGCCCAAGGCGGACAAGTGCTACGAAAATTTCCTATGGTGATACCCCGTCAGCTCCACCCAAGGCGGACAGGTTGTTGCGGGGAAATTCATTAAAACTTCAATTATATAAAAACAATTCCATCTCGGTGGGGTTGTTTTATTTTTGGTTTTGTGGCATTATTTAATTAATATTTGTCTAGTGTTCTTTCATAATTAAAACCATGCGGAGGAGCTCATGAGCAAAATGAGAAAAAAGGCGACTGAGCTCCGCCAGGGAGTTCAAAGTAAAACTGGGGGCGTTATGGGCTCTTGGGGAAGCTGGCGAACTAGCCGAGAATGGGTCAGGGGTCTGTTTCACTTTTTGGTAGGTTTTACCGGTTGGCTGTTGTTGCAGATCATCCATATCACGATGGAGCTGTTGGGGGTATTACTCCTGTTCATTGGCTTGGGAATGTTTCTCGTAGAGATTTTACGTGTCTATTTGACCAGACTAGGAGTGGTAGAAGGTAGTGGATTGGTGCCTGGGATCTTGAGGTGGTTGTCAAACTATCTCTACCGAGATGTAGAGAAAAACCAGCACAGTAATCTCTACAAGGGCTTTTTAGGGTTGGGTGTGGCTTGGGTTTTTTGTTATCTGGCTCAAGCGCCTTGGATTGCAGCTGGAGTTTGTCTGGCTTTTTCACTAGTGGACCCATTGGGGAAGTTTGGCAAACGTTGGCCGATTGTTAAGTTTAAACACGGTCTAGCTAAGGGCAAATCAGTTGGTGGGTTTTCGTACGGTTTGATTGGGGGATTATTTGGCGTGAGTCTGGTGGTGTGGTTGCACTTGGTGTATCGGCCATTTTTCCCGCCACAGATTACGGCTGTGGAAGCTTGGCTGATTTACTTGGTTGGTATTGTCGCGGCTAGTTTGGCTGAATTCATCAGCGGTAAATGGGATAATTTCTTTATCCCGGTTGCTAGCTCGGTGGTCATGGTTTTTGTCTATTTGGTATTGGGAGGGTTTTGACGCACCGTTTTTGGAGGAAAACGGTGTTTGTGTTTTTGGGTTGATTTTAAGTGTAAAATTTAATATAATAGCTATATTATGAAGAAAAAAATTTACGAGGTTTATTTAATTTTGCCAGACATCAGGTCGTGTCATAATGTTGGTTCTATGTTTAGAAGTGCCGATGCTTTTGGCATTGATAAAATTTATTTAGTTGGTTATACAGCTTGTCCACCAAAAATTCAGATAGATAAAGTTTCTTTGGGTGCAGAGAAATGGATGAAGTGGGAAAAGAAAGCTGATTTGAAAAAATTAATTGTTTCTTTGAAAAAGAAAGGCGTGTTTATAGTTGGGTTGGAAAAAACAGATAGCAGTTATCAGATATCAGATAACAATGACCATTTTAAAAATAGAGATATTGCTTTAATTGTGGGGAATGAAGTGGATGGGATTAGTGAAGATATTTTGAAATTATGTGATGAAGTGGTACATATTCCAATGTATGGAAAGAAAGAAAGTTTGAATGTCTCCGTGGCAGCAGGGATAGCGATGTATGAAATAAATAAAGGAGTAAGGAGTAAGGAATAAGGAGTAAACCATTATCATTTTAAACAGTGTTCTGGTATAATAGAAGTAGATTATTAGTTTATTGGTTTATTAGTGAGCCATTAAACTATTAAACAATTAAACCAATAAATTAATATGTCTAGTCAAATAAAACACACGTTGGATATTTTTGAAAAAATATATAATAATATTCCACCTCTAGTGCCCGATGATACTAAGCAGGAATTAAAACATGCTCTGGATCATTTGCGGGATGATTTTGAGGTAGGGATAGAAGAGGCGGAAAATATAATGATTGCGATGGGTAAAAGAGTTTGGCCATATTGGAAGGCCTTTTATGAATTATACAATATGGAGCAGGGTCGGATCGGAGAAAAATTTTTGTTGGGTAAATTACCACTTGAATTAAAGAAACGTTACAAAGAATTCAAAGAACACGGTGGTTCTTATGCCGATTTGAGAAGTGGTAGTTCAATTATATTTTTTGATACAGCCGAAGAAAGGCAGATTTTAACTGGGGTTTTTGTTGAGGTGGATGGGGAAGTAAAAGAGCATTTAAGGCAGTCTGTTTTAAGCACCAAGAGAGCAGAATATGAAAAATTAATTTTGGATTTTCAGGTGGTGCTTGATGATATTGAAAAAAGATTGGATGCTTTGCGCTTGATGGCTGAGGATGAGGAAGAACATCCAGAATTAGCCATAGAAATTAGACAACGAGTTAGAGATTTTGAATATGGTCTATGTTTGCTTGGTCCAAATACTCAGCACGAAGAGGTTATTCATGTGGAAGATTATTTTGATGAGAGAAGAGAGTTTAGAAAACATTTTGGGAGGTAAACATACCAATATACAAATAATACAAATTATACTAATGCTATACTAATGTTAGCTTTGATAATTCATTTTTAAAATAAAGTTTGGTAAGCAAAAATAAATTTAGTTTTATTATTATTTTACGACAACGAATATTCGTATATTAGTATATTAACTTAATATGAAGAAAGTCTTATTATTAATTGCCAGTCAGGATTATCAGCCGTTTGAATATGGCGAAACTAAGCGAGTTTTGACACAGGCTGGTTATCAAGTTATTACCGTCAGTGACGGTGTGGGCACAGCTCGGGCAGCCTATGATGATTCAAGCACTCAGATTGATTTGAATTTAGATGATGTAAAGATTGAAAATGGCGATGCTTTATTTTTGATTGGTGGTCCAGGGGCATTGAATCATTTGGATAATGAAAAAGTTTATAGTTTGTTGCGAGATTGGCAAAAAATCGGTAAGCTTTATGGTGCAATTTGTATTTCGCCCAGAATTTTGGCTCACGCTGGGGTTTTGAAAAATAAAAAAGCCACTGGTTGGGATGGCGATAATGAGTTGAGTGGAATTTTTGAAGAAGCGGGGGTTGAATATGTAAGAGAGGGTGTTGTGATTGACGGTAATGTGGTGACTGGTAATGGACCAGAGGTGGCGGAGGAGTTTGGGAAGGTGATTGGGGAATTATTAAAATAAAGTTTTTTAAATGCTCTCCCCCTATCAGGGGGAGCCGACACGAAGTGACGGAGGGGGTCTGGAGAAGCTTGAAGAAAGATTTATAGATAATAGAATCTATAGGGGGTACTTACTAAATATTTTAGATGCTACGGCAATAATACAAACTCTACAATGTTAGCAGACCCTCTCCCCGACTTGCGTCGCGGGCTCCCCCTGATAGGGGGAGAGCATGCGTGGGGAGGCAGACCCTCTTCCTGATTAAATGGGGTATAGATCACCCCTCTATTTTTCATGAAGTGGAAAAATAGAGGATAAAAAAACTCCGAGATTTATTCTCGGAGTTTTTTGTTTTATTATTTTTATCTCTTTCCATTTTCTTTTCTTCTCTGATATTGCCTAGCTTTTTTTACGGTGAATTTTATTATTTCTCCGGCAATATCTCTGCCGGTTGCCAAAGTAATACCTTCTAATCCCGGATTGGCATTTACTTCCAAAACTTTGGGACCAGTTTTAGTTCGTAAAATATCTACACCAGCCATATTAAGCCCAAATGCTTTTACCGCAGCAAAAGCAACATCTTTTTCTTTGCGACTCATTTCAGCGACGCGGACTCGGCCACCCAAATGAAAGTTGGATCTAAATTCGCCTCTTTTTGTTGCAATTCTTTCCATTGCGCCGATAATTCTTTTTCCCAATATAAATACCCGCACATCTTTGCCTTTGGATTCTTTGATATATTCTTGAATAATTAAAGGGGCGGCTTCACGATTGTTGACCATCATGCCGACTAAAGATTTTAGTCCGCGAGCACTTTCTACGATTGAAACGCCTTGTCCGTGGGAACCTGCTAGGGTTTTGATTATTACCGGGTATGAACCAATATCTTTGACCGCTTCATCAACATATTCAGGGGAACGTAGGATATAGGTTTTGGGAATTGGAATTCCATAACGGCTAAGAGTTTGTAAACTTCGTTGTTTGTTTTTGGCGCGTAAAACTGGTAGATGTTTGTTGATAATAGGAATTTTCATCAGCTCAAATTGTTTTATCAGTCCACTGTGAAAATCCAAACTGCCACTTAAAAAGTTAGCTCTAACCAAAAGCACATTTATATCTTTTGGTTTTTTATTTTTTATCAAAACCTCTGGTTTTTTATCAAATTTTAATTGACAATCTTGAGCAGAAATAACTTCTAACTCATGACCATATTTTTTGGCAGCCTCTGAGAGTAATTCAATATCTTTTTGTGTGGCTGGTCCCAGGTGTTCTAGTGGGGTGTAGATTAGGGTGTGTATTTTCATAGGAGGAGGTAATGATTATTTTTGATGTTATGATTAATATTAAAGATACCAATATACAAATTGTACTAATGATACTAATAAATACTAATGTTAAATAAATCTATTTTTATTTATCGTGTCTATTTTTACTATTCTAGATGGTTTTATATATTTATTTCTAAAATTTACTAAAATGCCTAATTTTAATTGAGTTTGTTGTAAATATCTTTGAGTCTGCTCATAATCATCTTTAGTTAAAATTCTTTTTGTTTTTAACTCTAGAACTATTTTATTATCAATTATAAAATCAACAATATTACCTGTGTCGCTAATTCTACATTCTCTTACATAACTTAAATTACTTTCTTTTAATTTTATTTCAATCAAATCACCGTATTGTTTTTTTCTGCCATACAATCCAACTTCATTATGGACTGCAAACAATATACCGTTTAACACATAAGATAATTCTGGATACATTAATTCCCCTCCTTTATACATATTTAATTTCTTTAAAAAGTATTAGTATACCATTAGTATAATTAGTACAATTTGTATATTAGTATCTTTTATTAAAAGTTCTCTCTGAGTGTCTCTGTCAGCAGACTTACAATGTAATTTATTTTATCTTTGTCTTGGCGGAAGAGGTGGCTGATTTCAAGTTGGAGGGCATAGTCGTCGCGACCTTCTAGTTTGTGAAATTGGATGGCGGATTGTTTGCTCCAACCAGAGTAGTGATTACCAACCGAAATATTTAATCCAAAATCTTTTTCAAATTTATCGGCTAATTGTTTTTTTATTTTTTTTAGAGTACCAATTTTTACTGTCACTTTGCCAGTATTGTCTTTTACCTCGCGATGTTTTTTTGTGCCAAAAACTTTGTTTTGACTGTCATTGTGCTTTTTCAAACCAGCACCAATATCAATACCAATTTTTTCTGATTTAATCCCGTGAATATATAGTGCGATGGCTTTGTTTTCATTATCAAATTGCTCGGCTTGTTTACAAAAATTATCTATATCTTTAAAAAATTCTTTCATCTCAGGTTTTTTTCTTTTCCACAAATAGCGTTTGTGTTTATAACTCCAGCGAAGTTTATTGAAATCTTCCACCCAGTCACTTTTCTCATTGGCTCGATTGTTTTCTGGTTTGATAAATTTGTTATTTATTACCAAAAATCCGTTTAGTTTTTTGGCCAAACGGCGAGCAATCACTCCAGTTTTTAAATCATCGCCAGCAGCGTGAGGAGCAATAATAACAAAATGGGAATTACCCACTAATTTTTTACCATAGCTCGTTTCTTGCATAGAGAGATTATTTATTTGGAAAGACGATTATAACTCTAAAGTTTATAATTGTCAATGAAACGGCTATATTTTTATTGGTTTGATTAGTGGATATCTTTTGATAGTTTGAAGAATTTGTTTTTGGTTCAAAAGGCCTTTTTGGGCACCAATTTCTCTAATTACTCCACTAGCATTGGCTGTACCCCAGCGCATTGCCTCGGTAGGATTTTTTTGGTGAAGCAGAGCTGATAAAAAGCCACTAGCATAGGCATCGCCAGCGCCGGTTTTGGCTTTGGCTTTGATTGGATATGATTTCATAAAATATATATCTTTTCCATCGGTGGCAAACGAGCCCTTTTCGCCATCGGTCATTACTACTTGTCGTACACCATTTTTCAATAAGGCGGTTATCAAGGCCGAGGTGGTTTTTTTCTTCCCAACCAGTTTTTCGGCTTCTTGGCGGTTTACAAAAAGTAAATTTACATGGGGTAATATTTTTTTAATGGCTAATAAACCTTCCTTCATTTGATATGAACCAGGATTTAAAGCCAATTTAGTTTCGGGATTTTTAAATATGTATTTTAATAATTGTTTTTGTAATTTTTCAAAAGATTTTCCCAGTGAAGTGTAGTAAAGCCATTGGGTTTTTGGTATTTTTGGCAAAGTATATTGGCGGTCGGAATAATGAGATAAAATAGTTCTTTCACCCCGGTAATTTAAAATTACTGAATAACGCGTTTCAGCGCCTTTTATCATTTTAATACCAACAGTGTTGATTTTTTTTATTTCCAATTCATGCTTAATCATAAAGCCGTTGATATCATCACCTAATTCAGTAATAATTCCAACATCGGCACCAAGTTTTTTACACCCCACGGCAATATTAGTAGCATTACCGCCAATTGATTGGGCTGAGTGTTTAATTGGAATTTTTTCAGCGTAATTTAAACACAACAGACGAGTGTCTTTTTTCAAATCACATTTTACTTGAGCCTCGTCAATGATAATAATGTTATCAATCGTTGCGTCGCCGATTGTTATTAGGTTGAACATAAAAGAGTTAAAAGTTTATAAAGTTTATAAAGTTATAAAGTTTGTAAAATTTACTTTTTACGAATATATATTTCGAAATTCGTAAATTCGAACAGATTCGCAATTTGAATGTTTATTTTTTACGAATGAGTTGTTTTAGATTATATTTAGTGTCTCTGTGTATTCCTAATAATATTTCAATGAATTCTACAAGTGAAGCCAAGGTTAGGCCGGCGGTGGCGATGATGAAGATAAGGTTATTTATAAAAAGTGCATAAATAAAAAGACAGAGGCCAGAAATTATAAAAATCACATCCTGACGTTTTTCTGTTTCAAGAAATACGGCATAGATAAGTAAAATAATTCCGATGATGGCAATGGTGTGGATAATTATGGTACTAATATCGGTTGATAGGTTTGGTAGAAAGTTTTGGAGAAGCATAGAATTTTTGGTTATTGTGTCATTGCGAGTGGCAAGTCTCTGAAAGAAGACTTGTCGCGTGGCAATCCCAGTCTTTAAAACATAAGTTATTGTATTAAAGTATGGGATTGCTTCGTCGTCGTGCGAACTCCTCCTCGCAATGACAGGTTTTTTTACAATACAATTATAACATTTTTTCAATCAAAAAACTAGTGAAGAAAAAAGACGGATGTTTAATCCGTCAGTTTGGCGTGAATGAAAGTGATCCCTTCACTGCGGTCGGGATGACATTGTGCAATTACTTTTCCCACTTATTAATATATTCAATGGCCGATAAGGCGGAGGTGACGCCTTGGCCGGCGGCGATGGCGATTTGTTTGTAGGGAACATTGGTGACATCGCCAGCAGCAAAAATACCTGGGCAATTAGTTTTACATTTTAGATCAATTTCAATTTCGCCAACTGGGTTTTTTGTCACACAATCAACAAAGCTAGAATTTGGTATCATGCCAATATGTACCATAATGCCGTTAACAGCAATTTCCTTGGTCTCATTATTTTCTAAATCTTGATATTTCAAACCACTAACCATATCTTTGCCAATAATTTCTTGACTGTTGGCATTATAAATTATTTCTACATTATTTAATTTTTTTATTTTATCAATCAAAATATTTTCACCCCGAGGAAAACCGCCATTATTTTCTCTGGTATCAGAATATTTGGTAATTAAATAAACTTTCTCAGCAATTCCAGCCATCATCAAAGCTGATTCCAAGGCAGCGTTGCCAGCACCGACAGTGACAGTAATTTTATTTTTAAATAAGGGGCCATCGCAGACTGTGCAATATGTCACACCTTTACCTCTAAATTCTTTTTCCCCGGGAATATTTAAACTTCTTGGATGAATGCCAGAAGTAATGATAATAGTTTTAGTTTTGTATTCTTTTTTTTCACCAACGGAATTTTTTGCTTGGATTATTTGAATATTATTTTTTTGATTAATAGATTTTACTTCCCAGCCTTCTTCAATTTTTACTTGATAAGAGTCAAGGTGTTTTTTAAAATCTTGTGCCAGTTGGAAACCGGTTGTTTTTATTATTCCTGGCCAGTTTTGGACATCGCCTGACAAAGCTACTTCTCCGCCGATATCTTTGGTGACAATTACAAAGTTTAAATTTCGACGAGCAGCATAGATGGCAGCAGCTGAGCCAGCGGCTGCCGCACCGATGATGATTAGGTCTAGGATTTCTTCATTTGGCATAGCGATAAAATTTTAAATCTTTAATGAATTTTGAAATATAAAAAATTTGTCCCCTCCCCTATGAGGGGAGGGTTAGGGTGGGGTTATTCGAAGCTAATAACTTTGGTTTAGGTAAAAGAAAGTAAATACCTCCGATGTAACCCCCACCCTGCCTACCGGCAGGCAGGCTAGCCTCCCCCTAATAGGGGGAGGGACACGGGGATAAGATTTTATGTTAGTATAATTAGGTTAATTTTTTTATTATCTCTTCCATCCTCTTCACATTTTCCTCTGGTGTTCTTTCATTGCCAAAAACCGCACTACCGGGGCAGATTGCTTTTATTCCTGTCTTGATAATTTTTGGCAGGGTGTCTTCATTGACTGCGCCGTCTATTTCTGTAAACATATCAGGATAATCAATATTAAAATTTATTATATTATCCAAAACCTCTGGAATTAGTCCCTGCCCTTGCTTGCCTGGGGTTACGCCCATAAACATAACACTTTGGATTTTTTCCAAGTAAGGTTCAACCATCTCGTAAGGGGTTTCTGGATTTAAAACCATACCTACTTGCCAATCATTTTCATCAATAAAAGTGATGGTGTCTAAAATTAAATAATTTTTTTGTTCAGTTGTGCCAGCAAAAGATTCATAATGGATTAACACGCGTTTGATTTGTTCCACTTCTGTCCATTTTTTTAATTCTTCAAGTGGGTCTTTTACCATTAAATGTAATTCAATATCTAAATTACAATTATTTTTTACAAATTCTGGTTCAGCCCAAGTGGTGCCAGGCACAAAAATACCATCGGCAATGTCTAGCTGAATAGTGCTTACAGAATTTTTTAGACCAAAAATTTGGGCTTTGAATTCGTCGGCTGATTTTACTAAGACTGATGGGATTATTTGAATAGACATATTTTTTGTTTAATAGATACACGGATCTAACGCCTGCCTGCCGGCAGGGATTAAACAGATTAGAACGAATTCGTTTGTATTTGTTAAATTAGTTTAATTCGTGTATCTATTTACTATTCTTTTTCAAGATTAATAATTTTATCATTTCTTCTTTGATACTTTTCAATACCACTAAATTCTGTTTCTAACCATTTTTTTACAATTGCCATGGCGTGGTCTTCGGTCAAGACCCGACCGGCCAAACAGAGCCCGTTGGTGTTGTTGTGTTCGCGCATTAATCCGGCTACCTCTATATTATAACCAAGCCCAGCGTACATGCCTTTTACTTTGTTGGCAGAAATACAAGCACCAATGCCAGAACCACAAATAAAAATTGCTTGGCCATTGGTCTCTACAGCTTTTTGGGCAGTTGGTATTACAAAATCTGGAAAATCGTCCAATTCATCATGTGCGAACGGACCCATGTCTTCTATTTCAATTTCCAATTCGTTTTGGCAATATCGTACCAGTCGTTTTTTTAGCTGATAGCCACCATGGTCGGAGGTGATATATAGGGGGAAGTTGATTTTCATAAAATTTTGTTAATAATAAGGTTATTATAGCGGTTTTTTGTCCACAGTTCCACTTGACATTATCTTACTAAGTATGATATACTCTAATTAGAAAAAGGCTTTCGGCCGGGGTTTATAAGCCCCAAATTGGCGGAATGTCTTTTTTTATTTATCAACTGGGAATACAGATATTAGCCATTTTTCTCCAGTCTTCTTTTCTTCTTTAATTTGCACAAAAAATAGTTGTCCATCTTTTGTTTTACCAGCAAAACGATGTAGGATTTCTGATTGTTTGTTCACGTTTTCTTTTGATTCAGGATCAAATTTACTGTTTTCAATAAGTTCAATAGCACAGGGGAAATATTTTAATCTCCTTGTTTTGTCTCGATGATTAATTTTTTCGTATAGGTGGTTCCAAAAGAGGGGTAGAAAAATTTTTCCTTTGTTGAAGTAAGATGACCTAATATACGGTCGTCTTTTTGTTTTCTTTTTTATTTTTGAATAAATATTACTGGCATGTTTATTAACTTCTGAATATTTTGTACCTGACAACGGTGATGTACTTACTTGATAGATTTTCATATAGAGTGTTTGTCCATTATGTAATTTTGTATATTCAGATATTGTAAGTATTATAGCGGTTTTTGCGTGGAGGGGCAAGTTGTGGGTATCTTTACACCACATTGGGTTGTTGGGGTTGACAAACCCCACATAATAATATATAATTGTAGAGTCTTAAATAACTAGCCTAAATGGCTGGGCGGACCATAATCAGGCGGAAGGGCTCGTTATGGCCTGTTATACATATAAATACATATGTTGGATAAGAACAAAAAGAAGCGCATAATTAAAAAATACCAGACTCACGAAGGTGATACTGGTTCTACCGAGGTTCAAATTGCAATTTTGACTGAGGAAATCAAGGAGTTGGCTGAGCATTTGAAAGCTCACCACAAAGACCACTCATCTCGTCGTGGTTTATTACGAAAAGTTGGGGAAAGACGAAAATTATTGCGTTTCTTGAAAAAAGAAAATAACAAATCTTACGAAGAGTTAGTTAAAAGTCTTAAATTAAAAGCAGCCAAGGCCTTGGAAAGAGCCGAGGCATCGGCTGAAGCTGAAAGTTTATTGGAAAAAGATGTTCAAGAAAAAACCGAACAATAAAAATCCTCTAAAACACCCCGATCAGCGCGTTGGGGTGTTTATTGATGTTCAAAATTTGTATTATAGCGCCAAAAATCTTTATAGCCAGAAGGTTAATTTTGGCAACATTGTCAAAGATGCGGTGGCTGACCGAAAATTGATTCGGGCGATTGCTTATGTGGTTCGGACTGAAAGCAATGATGAAAAACCTTTTTTTGATGCTTTGTATAATCTAGGAATTGAAACCCAAGAAAAGGATTTACAAGTCTATGCCTCCGGATTCAAAAAAGCTGATTGGGATGTAGGTTTGACTGTAGATGCCATTCGCTTGGCACCAAGTTTGGATGCCGTAGTGATTGTATCGGGCGATGGTGACTATTTGCCTTTGGTAGAATATTTACAAGCCACTGGCAAGCAGGTTGAAGTAGTAGCCTTTGGTGATACTTCATCTCACAAACTGCTTGAGCAAGCCGACAGTTTTCTTGATTTGGGAAAAGAGAAAGAGAGATTTTTGATTGGGGATAATAGGATGAATAATTTGAAGAAATCTGTTAGGAAGAGGTAATATTAGCACGACACACGACTCACATAACACGACCCACATTGTACGATTCGTATTGTGTCATGTTGCGTGGGTAGTGTGTCGTGGAAAAATAATTTATTAAAGGTGTTGGTCTGGAAACTATTAGGTCTTCGGCCCCGTACTACAAGAGTACAGGAAGCATCGCAGATCTACCGCTTCTAGGTCAACCCACAAAAGAAAAATTTATGGAAGTAAAGAATTGGTCCACCGAGTGGGGTGGCCGAACTCTTACCATTGAAACTGGTAAGTATGTTCCTCAAGCACACGGTAGTTGTACTGTGCGCTATGGTGATACTGTTATTCTCGCAACAGTAATTAAATCAAAAGAAGTGCGAGATGGAATTGATTATTTTCCTCTAATGGTAGAGTTTGAGGAAAAACTTTATGCTGCCGGAAAAATAAAAGGCAGTCGTTTTATAAAACGCGAAGGTCGTCCAACCGATGAAGCTATTTTGACTGGTCGAATGGTGGACAGAGCTGTCAGACCATTGTTTGACGAGCGTGTTCGTAATGATGTCCAGCTTGTATTAACAGCCTTGTGTATTGATGGAGAAAATGATGCGGCTATCACTGCCATGTTGGCAGCTTCTTGTGCAATTGCAATTTCACCAATTGCTTGGAATGGTCCAATTGCTGGAGCTAGAATTGGTCTTGATGAAAATGGTGAATTCAAACTCAATATTACATCCCAAGAAGCCGATACTGGCAAACTTGACTTGATAATAACTGGTACTCCAGAAAAATTAGTTATGGTGGAGGCTGGTGCTTCGGAAGTAGATGAAGCGACAATGTTCAAGGCCATGAAATGGGGTTGTGAACAATTGACTCCAGCTCTTGATTTGATAAAAAAAGTTCAAGCCGAGGTTGGAAAAGCCAAAGATGCTGTCCCTGTATTGGCTGATGATTTGAGTAGTGTAGAAGATAAAAAAGAAGAAGAGGTTAGAAATTTTTGTGAAAAGTTTGTGGCTGACAATGTTGATACTATGATTTTTAATTCTCCAAAAATTTCCAAAGATGACCGAACAAAAATGATTGATAGTATCAAAGAAAAATTAGTAGAATTAATGACTGCCAAAGGTTATACCGCTGATGAACAAAAAGCTGGTTTGAAAGATGTAAAATTGTTTGTGTCAAATGTTATTAGTCAAAGAATTTTGGAAAAAGAACAACGTTTGGACGGTAGAAAATTGACTGACATCCGTAATTTGAATGCTGAGATTGATTTATTGCCTCGTGTTCATGGTTCTGGTTTTTTTCAACGTGGCGATACTCACGTGTTGTCAGTTGTCACTTTGGGTGCGCCTGGTGATGTTCAAACGCTTGATTCAATGGAAGAAGATGGTACAAAGAGATATATGCATCATTATAATGATGGTCCATATACTTATGGTGAAACTGGATTTATGCGTGGACCGGGACGTCGTGCAATTGGTCATGGTGCTTTGGCTGAAAGAGCTTTGGAACCAATGTTGCCTTCGGAAGAAGATTTTCCTTATGCAATTCGCGTAGTATCAGAAGTATTAAGTTCCAATGGTTCTAGCTCTATGGCTTCAACTTGTGGTTCTTCATTATCTCTTATGGCTGCTGGTGTACCAATTAAAAAACCAGTGGCTGGTATGGCGATGGGTCTGTCTTCAAAATCAGATGATAAGGGTAATATTACTGATTGGAAAATTCTAACAGACTTGCAAGATGTAGAAGATGGTCCGGGTGGCATGGATTTCAAAATTACTGGTACAGCCGATGGAATTACTGCCATGCAAATGGATACCAAAACTTTTGGTTTGACCTGGGAAATAGTAGAAAAAACTTTACAACAATCCAAAGAAGCTCGTTTGCAAATTTTGGCTGTAATGAAAAAAACAATTGCCGAACCAAAAGCTGAGCTCTCAAAATATGCTCCTCGTATTGAAACAATTAAAATTGATCCAGAAAAAATTGGTGATGTTATTGGGCCTGGTGGAAAAATTATTAAGAAGATTACCGAAGAAACCGGAGTGACGATTGATATTGAACAAGATGGTCGTGTGATGATTACATCAAACGATGCCGAAGCTATGGCCAAAGCCAAGAAAATTATTTTGGAATTAACTAGAGAAATTGAAGCCGGTGAAATTTTTGAAGGTAAGGTAGTAAGATTGGAAGACTTTGGTGCTTTTGTAAATTTGATTCCAGGTAAAGACGGTTTGGTTCATGTTTCAGAAATTAGTTTTGAACGAGTCAACAAACCTGGTGATGTTTTGAAATTGGGTGATGTGGTAAAAGTATTAGTGAAAGAAATTGATAATTTGGGCAGAGTAAATCTTTCAATCAAAGCATTGTTACAAAAACCAGAAGGATATGTTGATAGACCACCAATGGATCATGGTCCAAGAACTGGTGGGAATAGCGGTGGTTTTAGGGGGGGGTA
>Ga0265594_1001246_pt1 | contig 19971 bp, 34 predicted proteins | sample saktaG_11_FD_190147 | JGI IMG/M metagenome (GOLD analysis project Ga0265594, IMG submission 190147) | Saline water microbial communities from Sakinaw Lake, British Columbia, Canada - sak_2011_5_24_80m | ecosystem: Environmental > Aquatic > Non-marine Saline and Alkaline > Saline ... | reverse complement strand
TATGTTCTCGCTTACGGTCTGCTGGTCGTTGAGGTTGGGGGTCTGGGGGACGTAGCCGACGCTCCTCTTGTTCGGCGGCAGGTCGGTTATGTCGCGGCCGTCGAACAGCACGATACCGTAGTCGACGTGGTGGAACCCGTTGATGGTCTCCAGGAGGAGGGTCTTGCCGCTGCCCGTGGGGCCCACGAGGACATAGTACGCCCCGGACTCCAGAGTCATGCTGACGTTGTCGAGCTTGAAGCCGCCGAAGTCCTTGTAGACGTTACGTAGCTCTAGCCGTCCACCCATGGGCTACCCTCTTACTGAATACGTCTGCATCTGCGCTTAAATGTAGTGAATCAGGGATACTTCTCTGCTCCGCGGATCAAGTTAAATCACCGTTCATCTATCGCCCCATGTATCGGGTTTGGCCGAGGTGGACGGCGTGGCCGCGGGTTTCATGGTGCTTACGTTCGCCACGGTGGAGGCCCCCGCCCAGCTGCACCTGGTCGCAGTGGAGGAGTGGCGCCAATACGCTAAACCGATGGCACGTTGAGGCTCTCGATTGGACTAGGACGCCTGTTTGATTCTGTACTTTTTTCTACGGCCATCCAATCTGGACGCTATGAACCCTTCTTCCTCAAGTTCTCTGAGTTTGGTTCTCGTCCACGATGGGGAGTACCCGGTTCTCTCGTGCACGATTTCCTGTAGTTCTGCGAAGCTCAGCTCCTTGTCCTGTAGGAACGTCTTGAAGGATTTTCTCAGTACGTACGAATCCGCGTAGTCCATGAGCCTGGGTAGTCGGGGGTCGATACCGTATCTTCTACGGAGCTCTGAAAGGTTTGCCACGAGTAGGTTGGACCAGTCGCCTGAGCCTTCTTGGCTGAGGCACTCCTCCTCGACGACGCCCCAGTCTATGCCAGCCTCCGCGAGGATCCTGATGTCTTCAAGGTCAGCCTCCCGTTCGGTTATCCCCTTGAAGAGGACTATGTCCTCGGGGGACATGAGGTAGACGTGGAGCTTCCCGATGTCGCTGTGATGGTTAGTCCGCGCCACTACGGTGCCCTTAACCTCCAGGGCGTCGCAGACCTTTTTGTTGAACAAGTCGAGCCTGATCCCCGAGTCGGCCTCCAGCATGATCCATACACCGATTTTACGGTATTCCTCTTCGGGCTCTTCGACGGGTCTGAACCCAGCTTTGATGGCTGCGTCGATGAACGCCGCAAGCGGTTGAGGGTCTAGAAACACGATGTCGATGTCTTTGGTGGCCGCCTTCCTCCCGTAAAAAATCATGGCTCCTCCACCGATCAGGTATATGTTGATATCTTCATCAAGTTCTTCGGCGACGCGTTTCAGGGTGTCGTCGAGCATGTTTTTGGGGAATGTCTTTCTTTCACTCATGGCTGTACTCTCTATATCTGGCCTTGAAATCAGTCCAGTCCGGGAGGTAATCCGCTCGCTTCCTGCCTCTGGAGTCGAGGTAGTTGATCACCGCGTCGGTGATGCTTGATATCTTGTAGCGGTACGCCTTTTCCTTGATGTACTCTGTGTCGAGGCATTCAATGTTGAGCCTCCAAGTGATGAGCAGCGGGAGGATGTAGCCCGTTTTCTCGGATAATATGTGGTTGATCAGGTGGTCCTCAAGGGTCAGGGTTTTCATCGGTGTCTGGATGTATAGGTTTTTCAGGGTGATGAACCGGGCGCCATACATGGGAAACGCGGATAACCCCGTGGCTGTTAGGCCCAGTTGACTCTCCGTCTCGAAGATATAGGTTTCCCCGCAGCCCCACTTGATGTATGCGTCCTCGGCGCTCTCAGTGGCTTTTTTAGTCTGCAGGTATTCCTGGAACGATTCTATGAACTCCTTGATGTGGATGAACCTTGGGTTGATCATGTATGATTTTTCCTTGACGATGAGGCCTATGGCTGTGAACCTGTTCATCTTGGGGCGGAGGGCGTGGTAGGAGACGCCCACGTGTCTCTGAATCTCCTCCCAGTCCCTGAGGTTCATACAGTTTATAGCAGCGAGTATGCGTATCCCGGTGTTGGATAGCGGCTCTAGGCTCATATGGGGGTTCTGAAGTATCTGTCTTCGGAGGATCGTGGCGTGCTTTGTCTCTGCGAGGGAGACGTTTTTAGTTGTTCCCCTTTTAGTTGCCCTTGTCAACCCTTTTTCTTCTAGGCTTCGGAGCGCCCTAGATGTGACCGGGAGGGAGGTGTTTGTGGAGCTTGCTAGCTCCGTAACAGTTAGGTTTGGTCTCTCGGCAATCTCCCTGATGAGGGTTAACTCCTTCTTTGTGAGCTTCATACCAGACCCCCGTTTTACATATTCTTTTTGTAAAGTATTATATAAGTAGTTTACTTTTTCCATATGTGGGAGTGAGTGTGCTCGCGCAGTACGCCTGATTCTAAGAGTTGTGGTTTCTCCTTGTGACGGGGCCGTCACCCACGACGTGATCTTGGCCCGAGCCCATAATATGTAGATGGTTTTCTTCAAATACAACCTCTTTTTAACGCGGCGTCTCACGCAGCACCAAGGAAGCTGTTAGTGCATATGAACAGAAAAGCCATGACGGGTCTGGAGACGGCGATAATTCTGGTGGCCTTCGTCATCACGGCGGCGGCGTTCGCGTTCGTCGTCCTCAACATGGGGTTCTTGACTGCGGAGAAGGCCCAGTCGGTGATAGGCGCGGGGATGCGTGAGGCGGGCAGCTCGATGCTGACCGACAGCGGCGTCATCGGGCAGTTCTCCAACGTGACGGGCGACCAGTCGGACATATGCATGGAAAAGCTGACGTTCTACCTGAAGCTGTCCCAGGGGAACGAGCCGGTGGACCTGGGGGACCAGAACATGGTGGTGACGTACACCAACCTCCGTTGCCACGGCGAGATATACGCGTCCAACGGCACCATCATGACGGTGACGGGGGTGAACAGCGACGGCGACCAGCTGCTGGAGAACGGCGAGAAGTACAAGGTGGTCATCGACTTCACAGAGCTCGCGATCGACGGGGTGGACCCGGCCGTCACGGCGGGTAACAGGCCCAACCTGTACACGCATCCTTACGAGGAGTTCAGGGTCGAGCTGAGGCCCTCCCAGGGCGCGGTACTGACCATCGAGAAGCCTGTTCCGGCGGTCCACTCCACTGTGATGGTCATCGAGTAGTCTCCCACCCTTTTTTATGTAGATTCACGCGAGTTGATGGTTTCGGGGCTACGCGTAAGTGTCCTCGACGAGCTCTACGCATTCCTCGCTCCAGGGGCCTTTGAACGGGGTGTCGGTCTGGGTGTTTCTGCATACGAGGCGCTCGTACTCGGTGCAGGCCTTGTTGGGGCAGTAGTACAGCGAGAAGAGCCTTTCATCGAGGCCTATGACTGCTCCGAGCCACTTCTTAGGGTCTTTGGCCATCTCGGTGCTGCACTTGGGGCACTGCATACCTTCTGCTCCGGCTGAAAATTATTAGAGGATGCGTGTGTGGCGTCACACTACACCGGGTGGGTTGTGGCTATTTTGATATACCCGTGTGTGGATGTTTATTTGGTTGGGAGGGTTTGGCTTTGCCTGCTGACTATGTGATCAAGACGGGGGACTTTATCAAGTTCACCATTTTCCCCCCCGCGGTTGTGCCGATGTTGATGGCGCCGGCGCCGCTGGTGGGGTCGAGCGCGAACATGACGGTGATGAAGATGCCGGTCTGCCTGGAGGGGGACGAGCTTCCGCCCATGCTCAAGGCCCCGATGCCGTATATGTCGCCGCCGTTCGTGACGCCGGGGGTGGGCACGGTGTCGGTGACGCTGCTGCCTCTGAACAAGACGATGCTGACGAAGAACGGGAAGCCGATACTGATCAAGGGGCCGCCGTTCCCTGCGGAGTTCACGGTTTCTGCGCCGGCGATGCAGCCGACGCCGGGGGGGCCGGTGCCCGACCCGGTGGCGAAGAAGCCGGGGATGGCCGAGTTCATCACCACCAACGTGACGGTGAAGGCCGGCTAGGCTTCAAGTTCGCCGGCTGGAGTCGGTCTTGGTGAGGTGTGGGGTTGGAGGAGTAGGGGGTGCAGGGACAATAGGCGTTCTCCGAGAATGAAGCACTCCGCTACTCTTTCCAGACAGGGTTCTGTTTTTATTCTTTATTTATGAATATATGTAAAATCATCCTACATACATTTAGCTAATATAATTACGTTTTAATTATTTTTCATATGATATAAACGTCAACCAACAGGTACCTCGCACTGTTGTATACTTTTTCTGAAATACTATATAAATACTTTAGTTTTTTTATATATCCTGTGTGGCTGTTATCGTCTAAAGACTGAGTAGCTCGCGGGGTTTTATGGTTAGTTCGGTCATGCACTTTTCCTGAAGGCGTGCGTTGTGCTGCTGTGTATTTACGGTTTTCTGGATTTTAAGAGAGGGCTCTCAGGTACCGTTTCCTGCCGCGATAGCTGATGTTGGTAAGCGCCGGCTATGGGATAGCGCCTATTTTATGTCTATCCTATATGTTTCTGTATAGGATGACCTGTTTTTTGCATCTATCCTATATTGTTTGTTGAGCCTCTTTTTTCATCGGGTTAGGGAAGAAGACGTTTCCCGTTTAGTGTATTTTGTGAAGGAAAAAGGGGAGGGTTGAGTTAGGCTTCTCTATGGTTTTCCTGGTTTTGAGAAATGGTCTCGTATCTCCCGTTCGAACGGCAGAGGGTCTATGTCTCCTCCGTGCTTCCACACGATCTCGATGAAGGATAGGCAGAGCTCCTCGACCATCCTCTCGGCCAGTATCGCTATGGCTTCGTCGGCTTTGCAGTCGTCGATGCACTGGCTGAGCTCGGCCTTCTGGGTGGCGTGCCTCCAGTGGCACTAGGCTGTGCACGCGCTGACAGGGCCTATGGTGATGGCTGGCCCTAGTTGGGCGACTGTGGCTTGGTAGGCGTCTGGGTTGATTCTTCTTTGGATTGCTAGGATGAGTTTTTCTTCTTTGGTTAGTTGGAGTCGTGTGTGGCAGTGTTTGCAGGTGAAGGCTTCTGGCTTTATCTCTTCTCTGCAGTATGGGCACTGGGTGTCTTTCATGGTTCCATCTGCTTTATGTTATGTTCAATCGATGATAAAATTATGGGGTGGACTCGGATGATGGAATGAGTAGCTCTATTCAGCCGCTGACTCTATTTCTTGTTCTTGGCTGCCGCTTTCTGGGCTCTGGCCGGGAAGCTGCCTTTGGAAGTCTTGCCCCCGCTCTTCTTTGCTGAGGCGCTCTTTATTCTTGAGGCGGCCTTGGATGACATCTTCTTACCCATATGGATCAACGATAGTACGACACACATTATTTATGCGTTTTATTGAAAGAAAATAGATGAAGAACTCTGATTTCACCTATTTTCTGATAACGCTTTTCTTGTTTCCCGTGGGTATTCTTCGAGCAGCTTCGAGATTATGAGGCCCGCGATGTGTTGTTTGAACTTTGTCTCGCTGTACTTCGTGTAGTATACTCTTTGGCGGCCTCCTATGCTCGTGGTCTCTGTGTAGGTGAGCAGGGCTTCGTCTACCATGTGGTTGAGATAGATGATTATGCTGGTTCTGCTGATGCTGCCCGGGAGGCTCTCGTTGACGTTGGTCCAGACGGATCTGCTGTTCGTGCCAGCTGGAAAAATATTCCATATATGATGGAGTACCAGGATCTGCCAGTCCTTGAAGAACATGGCTAGATCTTCTTGGCTGGTTTTCATTACTAAGGGCATATCGGGTCGATAGACAGTTTATATTCATTTTTTATATAAAATATACTAATTCTGTCAATTTTCTTGTGTTTCAAATGAGTTATAAAACTAAAATATTGTCTCATTTGGGTAAATAATGTCTTAATTAAAGTATCTCTGAAGCCGGGTAGCATAAATGAGAGAAAAAGCAGCTTCACACAGTTTCCCCTCCAGTGGGATTGTCGTTCCTTAAAGGGAAGGATAAAAAAGTTCCTTCAAAGAAGTGTGAAACCAGTAGTTACGAGGCCTGTCGATTCCTGGGGGTCATGAGAAGCTTTTCCTTTTAAAAATAGATTCTCTCTCGAATACCTTTTTACCTTACGCATGATAACCAGAGCCATGGATTATTGGCTGAACATTGACCTATCCACAAGGATCGCTAAGCTACACAAGGAGACGTGCATCTACTGCAAGCCCTATGATCAGCACACTAAAGGCGTCAACGAGATGAACAGCGGCGGAGGGTGGTTCATGTTCGAGTCGCCAAAGGAAGCTGAACAGTATTTCCGAGACCTTGAGCTTAATATTTTCTGGCAGCCTTGTAAGGTCTGTAAACCGGAGTAGTATTACCAAACCATTTATTTCATCGTTCCACGTGGAATGGGTTTCACGCTCTATTAATGTGGGAGTAGGCGGCACTATATCTGAGGGGGTATGCGTCGGACAAACCCATCTCCACGTTTTTTTATGTTTAAGGCGATTTAGAGGTTGTACTGCGTGAATAGGGATCTATCTGACGTTCAATGGGCTCCATGATCTCGTTGATCATGCTCTCAAGCCGGTTTTCGGGTGTCTCTCGGGTTTACCTCTCTGCGTCTAGGTTTAATGAAGCCCTTTTTCATGGCTCAGGCGTGAACATGGAGGAGGTCGGGGGGCTCAGGCGGGGGGGTCTAGCCTTTATTTTGTTCTATGTATTGTTCCAAGTCTTCTCTGGTTACTCTCCAGTTTCTTCCTTGTTTGTAGGCGCCGAGGCTTCCGTCGTACGCTCGTAGCCCCAGGTACGCCGCGGTGTAGGGGCTGCGCTGCGCCGCTTCGCGTAGGCTGATGGTTTCGAGTTCCTCTGTGGCCACGAGGTGTTTGGTGAGGGCCTCCTCGACGCTGGTGGCGATGAAGTTGACGAGGGGCATGTGGTTGCCGAGGTCTGCCTCGCGGAGGGCCTTCAGGTACCGTTTCCTGTCGCGGATGCTGATGTTGGTGAGCACGGGGTATCCGTGCTGCATGAGGGTGATGTTGAGGAGTATCCGGGCGGTTCTGCCGTTGCCGTCGTGGAAGGGGTGGATGACGAGGAGCCTGTGCATGAACCTGGCCGCCAGCTCCACGGGGGTGTACTCCATGGGGTTCCTGTGGAGCCAGTCTGTGAGTTCCTGGATGTGCCGCGGTATCTCCGCGCTTTTTGGGGGTGTGAAGTGTGCCCCCGGGACTTTTATCATGCCTGTGCGGTACTCGCCGGGCTTCTCTAGTATCTTGTCTAGGAGGAGCCTGTGTGTCTGCTGTATGGTTTCCGGGGTTATCCTGGTGTTGTGTTGGACTGTTTGTTTGAGGTACTGGATGGCGTCTGGGTGGTTTCGTGCTTCCTGTATCTCGTGTATGGTTTTTCCGCCTACGGTCATGCCTCGGATGACGGTCTCTGTCTCGCCTAGGGTGAGGGTGTTTCCTTCTATGGCGTTGCTTGAGTGGGTGTACTCTATGATGGCCTGTTCTTCGAGTCGTCTGGCCAGGTCCGGGTGGAGGGGCCTGTGCCTGTCTACCCTGTTCTTCTTGGCCACTATTCTGCCGTGTATCCTCGGGTTTATGGTTGACGTGCCTCGCACCTCGATCCGTATAGGATAGCGCCTCATTTAAGGCTATTCTATATGATAATATATAGGATAATGCATTAATTGCATCTATCCTATATCATTTATGGAGCCTTGTTGTCTCGTAACGTCTTGGAAGAAGATTATTCTGTGAGAGGACAGGCTGTTTCCGTCGTTGAAGTTGATTTGTATTTTCATATATGTTTGTGAGAAGAATGAGCACTAGTTTTATTTAACCTATCATTATTCTAAATGCTGTACAATGGTTGATTTGATTTTTTATGGCTGCGAGGATGAGAATTAGTCTTAGTCTTGTATAAATGTCTGTACTTCATCGAAACCCTTTTGGTGTTTAGAGATTTTTTAGGGATCTTTCTAGTAATGATAGGTATATGCTTACAGGGATTACACAGGTGTCGTCTGAAGTTATGAAGTCATCTTTGCTTAGTACGATTGTTTGTCTCAGTCCTTGGGTTTTCGTTGCGTCTTTTAAGGTGACATTGTTTCTGTATTTTACTTCGATTGCGTCATAGCCATCTTTTATTTTGATTATGTTATCGATTTCTCTTCCACTGTTATCATAGTAGAACCAGTTGAAGGTGTTTTTTTCTCTCATATATGGTTCCTCTGAGTTTATGACTAGATTTGACGTTACTATGCCTTCTATTATTTCGCTGAGTGATATCTCGTTGTCGAGAGTCTCAGTGATTGTATCGTTGATGCTCATTCCTGTGAGCCAGCTTTTTATGGAGTAGTAGATGAAGGGGTCTTGGAAATATACTTTTTTTCGTCCTTTGTATTTTGGCTTTTTTTTATTGAGATCGATGGCGTAGTGGATGTGAAGTATGAAGGATTTTTCGAGGTAATCTAGGTAGTCTCCTGTTGTCACGTGGTTTACTTCATCGGATAGGCTTGTGAAGCTGAACATAGTCCCATATTTGGTTAATATTTCATCTAGGAGTTGGCGTGCAGTGGTCTCGTTTTTACCGTAGTCTGATAGTGCTCCCAGGGTTATTCGTACGAAGTTTTCAGCGACGGATTGATCGATGAGGGGGGGTTTCTTCGATGCGAGTGGCTCCAGATAGCTGTTTATGGATACCGGGAAGCCTCCGCTTTTGAGGTAGTGGTTGAATAGATACATTAGCTCTTCTTGGAAGGGGAGGGTTTTTTCACATGTTTTGACTATCTGGGGGATATCATCGTTATTGTTTATTATGGCTGTTGGGAGGATCGTATTTAGACGTTTTAATGCCTCAGTTAGCTCCCTTGCGTCGCTGTGGGCTATGAAGAAATCTATTGTGTTTGTTATGAACTCTCGGAAGGTGAGTGGTTTTATGTAGTACTCGTTTCCTTCTAATCCTCTTCCAGGTAGTTGTTCGCTTGTGTTGCGGAGAGCGGCTCCGCTTGATCCTGTGACTAGTATTTTGGCTTTTTGTGTTGCCCCAGAGTCGGACATCGTTTTTAGCTCTTGATTCCAGTCTTTTAGTGCGGTTATTTCGTCTAATAGGATGTATACTTGTTCCGTGTCCATGTTTCTTCTCATGAATTCGGCGATGGCGTTTCTTAGTTCGCGTCTGGTTTTTATGAGACGATCGACGGAGAGGTACATTATGGCGTCGGGGTTTTTTTCTTGGTCGATTAGCTTGGATATTAGTTGTTTTAGATAGGTTGTTTTTCCAATCTGTCTGCAGCCTCTTATAATACTCATCTCGCCTTGTTGGGGTTCTATTGGTTTTCTTTCTACTTTTATTATCTGTTTTGTTAGTTCTGTTATTTCTTTGTCGAAGCGTTGGTACCCTTTTCCGTATTTCCACCACGGGTTTTGATTAGTTAACTCAGCGTACTTGACCATGTTTAGAAAGCATGTTTTCTAAAATATAAGGATTTTAGAAATCGCGATTTCTAAAAACATGGTTTTTTGGTAAGTATGATTTCTAAAAGTCGACTTCTTTTGTTTTCCGGTTTCTATTGGCGGATGAATAACTAGGGTGATTATCCCAATCATAATTGCGGTACAGTTGATATGGCGTTAGTGCCTTGTTTTCGTTTTGGTTGAATGCTATGTTGAGGTTTTCTGTGTTTAGGTCGTTGTCGTAGAGGTTGTTGAGGATGTCGAGGATCGATGTGGTCATTTTTTTATCCTCTTTATTGTTGGTTGCTTTGTTTGATGATCTTGGTTCTCTTGGTTTTTCTGCCTATGTAGATTCCGATGATTATTGTGAGGAGGGTCTACACCATCATGCCTGACTGGTCGACGATCCAGTGCTGTGAGAGTGCGTCGAGGGTTTCCTGGGGTAGCTGGCTTGTGAGGAGGGCGCCGAAGAGGTCGAGGGCGGCGTCTTCTAGGCTGTATGAGAAGGGTATGAGCATACATTCATGTTCAGTAAAGAGTTATATAAAACACGTGAAGGCCGGTTCGTATAATACTCATTAAAAAATTATTCTGGAGCTAGCCCTAACGCTCTTATCTTATCTTTAATCTCTTCTGGAAGAGAAATAAACGCAGGTTTCATTTGATTCCAATCTATGATCTCCCACCACTCTGGTCTGGTAAGTGTCATGTTATTCTCCTCGTATTCAATTTTTATTACATCCCCATCTTTGAAGGGAAAATCTGGATCCTCTATTACTTTTTGAGGTATGTAGAGCCTGGCCCCAGACTTTTCGAAATGTTTCAATTGGGTAGTAGCAATTTTCATACTATCAAGCACGTTTGTAGTTATTAATAAGGATTACTAAGTAATAAGTCATTTGTTATTAAATGTAGTAAATTAGATATTAACACAAATATTATATATAACTTAGTAAGTATGCATACTAAGTATGAATGCTACTAGTGAGGACTGTGACCCTGAAATCGTTGCCGGGACTTTGGCTCTGTACTACGCATGTAACAAGTCCACAAAGGCTAAGGTACCTCATCAAGCAGTAGCTTCCAAGCTTTCTGAACCTTACAGAGAGTATGTCAAAGACATTTTAAAGAAGGTTAGAAATGCGGGGTTTGCTAATGTTTACCCGCGTGGGGACAAAGCCTATTCTATTAACATGCGAGGAATACATTTTCTTAGAGAATTAGGTTATATCTAATGACCTAATTCCTTTTTTTTTATTTTATTATAGGTCCAGATTTATGTAATCTACAAAATAAGAATGATATCGCTAATGACCAGAACCTATCCTAGGGGGGCCTGGAGTGGAAGCCCGAGGAGTTCCTGTGCTAGGCTATCAAATCAATTCTACTGTTCGTGATATGGATTCTTGGAATAGAATAAAAAAATAAAAGATTTTTTCATGTGAAAAACAGATAATTGCATCTCTTGAATAAAATGATACTAATTTTCCTGATTTAAGTTAACTAAATACACTATCTGCTCACTACGTTTAAACTTCGGAATGAAAAACAACTCTTTTAATATCTTTTTCTTGGAATAATATTTCTTCACCCCATTTTATCATTTCGTATTCACCTTCACCATTTCTGATAATTTTTGATGGTTCTCTTATTGTTAATTCTCTCGGTTGAGTGCTCCCTGAATTATGATGCAGTTCTCCCAAATATTCTTCACCATCATTTGTATATACTATTATCCATGAACCATTATTACTAGCGTTTTTAAACGATAATTCCCAACAATCATCACTTATTACATTTTTTCTAATTGTTTTTGATATAATGTAACTAGGTAAAGCTCCTAATCCTATTGTTAAAATAACCACTTCAAGTAAATTCGTATTTCTCAATAGATCCTGTTCTATTGTTTCAAGTTGGAAAGAATTTCCGGGTATTTTTATAAAACACGCATAAATAATAATGCTGAAAAAGAGGCTGTAAAATAATGTCTCTGTTTCTGAAAGAGTTGCATCCCATTTAGATATTCTTTTAAATAAACTAAAACTAACAAAACCAGGTATAACAAAAATTGTAATAAAAAAAAGATCAGAAAGAGAAGGTAATTCCATTTACAAATCATCTATTCCTTGTCTTTCTCTTTTGGTTTTCCAGGTGGATTTGGTTTATTCCTATTTGGTTTGGGAGCAGTTCTAGTATCCTTTTCGATTATTTTTCCTTTCTTTTTACTCATTATTTCCCCTTCTTAATAACTTTAAAATGATATTAAACATTTATCTTAGAAATATTAATGTCCGACATTCACCCCAAATTTAGAATTATTATTTTATTGTTTTAGCTAACGGACTTGATGCCGGCGGCGGCACCATCTCAGCTGCGTACACTGATAAGGCTAGAGACCAAAATCTGTCGTCGTGGGTGCCCTCTGGGTGGTTGAACAGGATCTTCCCGGACTTGCTTAGCTCGAACAGCTCCACGTTGAGCTCTGCGAAGAGGTCGGGGTCGTATGGTATGTGGAGCCGGGACATGGTCTTCTGAGGATTGCCAAGCTCAGATGTGCACCCCTCTGGGCACGTGGTTCTCCACTCACCTTCAAGCGACTCGATGTATCCGCTCCACCCGCATACTGGGCATTCGATGCTCCGCATGATCTCTTTCAACGCGGTGGCCATGGCTTCCTTGTTCTGCTCCGTGAACACCACTCCAGCGACGTTCCTGATCCCGGCCCGCCTCATGTCCTCCACGATATACTCCCCCACCCCCGTCTGATCACAGCACACCGACACCACCCTGCCCCAGTTATCCTGAAGCCGCTTCACATACCCAATAACCACACCATACGGAGTATCCAGCCTAAACTTGTGACAATGCCTCAGAAAATAATGGTTCTTCACCCGATCCACCACCGCCACCACGCTGTGATCCCTCTTCTTACCGAAGTCCACGCCAACGTAGAACACGCCCCGGTGGGGCTTCTCGGCGCTCCAGTAACGTAAGCCGCTGTCCTGGCAGTGGGCGATCAGGCTCATGGGGAGCCACCTGTCGCTGTCCTCGGTCCACTCGCACAGCATCTCCCTGCGCCACCGGCTCGGGTCGCCCCGGAGCTGCTCCCTGATCATCTCCACGATGCCAGGCGTCAACGGCCCACCGGGCGGCAGCGCCTCCGTGTACGGCACCCTGTGCCTGCTGAACCGAGAGAAATCCTCGTGGGTGAACATCCTGTGGAAGACGCTGTCCGTGTTCCACGGCGTGCTCTCTGCGATCAGGTACCCGTCCGTCGTGTTCAACGTGAACAGCACAGCCGTGTAAAGGTCCTCGTCGCACCGGATGAAGTTCGTCTCCATCAGATAAACAGCCTTAGCCGAGTGGCCCCGGATGGTCTCCGGCACAGGCGATTCGGCCAGAATCTGGCTCCCGTTCCTCAGCCGGACGATCGTCTTCAATAGCCCCCGCTCCCCGCACACCCTCCCAAAGAACTTGGGATCATTCTGCTTCATCCTGTGCATGTGATCGTGCAGCGCCTTGAACGCTATCCGCTTCACCTGCCCCAGCTTCGGAGCCGTCACCAATATAGTCGACCCCGGGTACCTGAACGCCAGCCACAGCAGCTTCGCCATGCCGTTGAAGGTCTTCCCCGTCTGACGGGCCTGCAGCACCGCCACGAAGTGCCCCTCATCCCTCAGGAAGGGATACATATACGCGTACGGCTCGTACCCCAGCCACCCCCGGCAGAACTCGACCACATCTCCGGGGAGGACTCTGCTCGTCGAGGGGCCCCGAAGCCTGGTGGACTCCTCCCTGACCCTCTCCCTCAGCTTCCTCAGGCTCAATTCCGGTCACAGGCCTCACGCAAAAATAGGCGACGTCCAGCGACGACCACATCAGAAAAAAGACGGCTCAGAGTAAGTGACACGACACCCAAATCAAGCCACCGCGCAGAACCTTTTAAAGACACCAACGCCATCACCGTGCATCACGGAGTCCCAGAGATGACTAAAACCAAGAAAGCGAGGAAAGAAGGGCTGGAGAAACACAAGCAGCTGCAGAGAGAGAAGAAGCAGAAGACCAAGGAGCGAAAGACCCCCTCACTCCCAGCGAAACACAAGAAACGATAGCCGACACCAGAACACGGCGCCGCATGCCCTAGGCTAATCCCTCCACCTCGTATCCCAGCTCCCCCCGAGCCTCCTTTACTCTCCTATTCTCCTCCTTAAGCGTCTCAAGCTCAACCTCCAGCTCCTCCACCTCTACGTCGCTGACTATGCCGTAGCACGTGCCGATGGTCCGAATGAGCACCTCCATAGCCCTGAGCTTCACCTTCCCCTTGACGCCGCGGCCGCTGATCATCCCGTCCAGCTGCTCGACCAGCCGCTCCAGGCGGTCGATGTACTCGGCACGCTTCTCCGCCGGGTCTATCCTGACCCGCCGCGCCGTGATGAAGAAACGAACCCTCGCCGGCCCCGCAGCCTCCCCTTCCACCGCCCCTCCGCCCTGAGCCTCTTCCTTACCCCTATGATGAGGAGCATATCGTCCCTCAGCGCCGGCAGGCACCTCCTCATCGATGTGAACAGGTTCCTCAGGGTCCTGTCCTCTTCTCCCGTCTCCAGCCACCGCCTCAGCCTCCTACGGTCGTCCTCGGTGAGAATATAGGATCTCGCGGCATGCACCCCACATTTTTTTATCCGTTATCACAGGTAGCCGGGGATAAGCGGGATTTTTTTCCGTCAACCCGCTGTCCCCCAGTCTCTGCACCAGTACAGGTACGCCTTCGTCTGAGCCAGGACGCAGAGAATCCGCAGACTCCACGCCAGGCTCCCCGCGTCGGCGCCGCCGAGCCACTCCACGAAACCCGTCTTCCTAAGGTACGGAGCCTGGACCCGGGCCAGCCGCCTGTAGTAGTGGCCGTCGACGCCCAGCAGCGCCTCGTGAACAAAGGCGAGCCCCTCGGGGCCGAGGCCGGTGAGCGTCCTCTCGTCGTAGCTCCTCGAGGCCCTCAACGACGCCGGGATAAGGCTGGGCTTCGGCGGGGACGCCTGCACCAACATACCGAACCCCGGTGACCGACGGCACTGACTTGCCATGTTCTTCAAAGGCTGGTAGATAGAGGCCATACGTTATCTATGAAGAATACATGCAGATAGAGGAATTATATTCCGGGTCACGGCCGACGGTGTTCATGGCGTAGGTTACCGCCTCCTCCGGGTTCATCCCTTCCTCTATCATCGCCCTTATGATGCAACTGAACGCGAGGTCCGTGTGCTCAAGAGTCACCGGCCCGTCCCAGCTGACGTACATCCTCGCCCCGTTGTCCATGAAAGCCTGGGCCAGGTCGGTCGCCTTCATGCCGTCGCAGCCCATCACGAGTATAATGGAGCCCCGGAACCGGTCCTTCATGAAGTGGTTCACGAAGTCCGCGCCGACGGCGAAGAGGCGTCTAGACCCGAGGCTCGGCCTCGCCGGGTGGACCTCGTCAGCTAGCTGCTCGAGCACATACTTGTCTTGGCTGTACTCCTCGCCCGTGAAGAACCAGACCATCTCATCGTTTATGGTGCTGTGCACCCTGAGGATGATCAAGTCGTACCCAGCGGGGATTCTTCTGAGGTGCTCGACGGTGACGGCGTCCCCGAGGGTGGGCTCAAACACGTATCTCTCCCCACTGAACAGCGCGTTGACATCGTCGTAGAAACCCGGGCTCTCAGCGTAGAGCGGGTCCATGTACGCCACCTTGACGGCTGAGCCGCCCCTGCCCACCCTGTGGCTTACGTCGAGGTACATCACGGCCAGGATGAAGACGAGAAAAAACATGGTGAACCTGGTCAGCGACGTGGTTCTCGTTCTCAAAAAACATCGTCTGGATCTTGGCCGCCGAGTAGTTCACGGTTCTGTCCGGGACTCCACGGCGTCCTAGTTATATACCTAATATGATGGGGATTGACTAAGAACTCTGACCCTGGATCTGGACGCTCACGGTAGTGTCAACAGCAGAGCCATATGGACTAAAGTAAACAAAAGCATCAACGGTTCCATCAGCAGGACTAGCATCATCAACTTCCTCAACAACAGGTGACAGTCAGTTTAACAAAATTAACAAAATCGACATCATATCATTCTGAATGAAGGCAACAATCCCATGTTTTATCGATGTTTATTTAAAAATGAAGAATAATATTCGTCTGAATTCATCAAATATTGGTGACAGTCAGTTTAACGAAATTAACAAAATCGACATCATATCATTATAAATACTTGAGATATTTTATACCAACTTGTTTTTCGATTTGATAATCTAAAATGTCTTTAAGTTGTTTAAATGCCTTAACATACTTAATACCGAGATTGGTGATCTGATAAAAACTTCTTTCATCATCATCAATTTTTCTTATTAAGCCAAGTTCAACCAGTGAATCGAGATGATCATCCAAAATATCCCACCTCACCCCGCTCGCCCTTTGGATCAATGACTTTGTCACTGGCCTATGTCTAGATGTAGCATCCAGAATATCTTCAACAACATCAAAAGGACTCCGATTCTTATATCTATACAGCCACATACCCCCCCATTTTGTGTCAAAGATAGTTGACAGTTGATTTTACTGAGGAATTGTCCTATATAAACGTGACTTAATTTTTTTATTTAATCTAATTAAGCGTATTTTTTGTTGCGTACATGTGTCACAGGCTTTAATCAAGCATGGTAACAGTGGATTTCATTTTTTTTAGTAAGATTCTATCGTACAAATTCTAGATATCAATTTAAAAATAGTTTATACTGAGTATATCTTGGTTCAAGAGGAAGCAAACATGTCTGGCATCAAAGAAAGCACGGAACTTGACGAGGATACAATGTACAAATATGTCGATGTATCAAGAACAAATGGTGTCTTACCTGTCGACATTTACCTAAAATACATGAAAGAGTATCATAACAGGAGTTAGCTTACCACTACGCTTTCAAGCCCAACTTGCGTTTCCTGATATTCTTCAGCTTCCTCTAGAATCTTATCCACTTCACATCCATCCAGTCTGACCGCGTGTTTTCTTGGCTCATCTTCAAGAACTGTGCCCTTTATGGGGAACGGTCTAGGAAACCTTATCAACGGCCTTAAAACCAGGCACACAATATACCTGTTTCTTTTCAGATACAGCTCTTCTCTCTTGTCGTCTATCAACCAATTCTCTATTACTTTATCTACTATACCATAGCCAATAATACATTCACCGAACATCCATATCCTCTTGACGAACAATATCTTGGTACCTCTCACCCACAGCCTATCTATCCTGCTGTAATACCTGCCTGTGTCATAGAGCTGATTCTGTATTGCGTCATTCCAGATCCTTATGGCATAACCATAATCATCGCTCATAGTTGAATGATAAAAATGTCACATAATTAACTCTTTTTTAAAACTTTTATAACAAAAATTGTAGGATACTTTATTAAAAATTTATTCCTACTTATCGAACCCGGGTGACCCTGACGACACTGGGTGGCACCTCATGCTCCACGATGAACGGCTCTTCGATGGAAGAGAGGACGCCTTCAACCGTATCCTGGAGGAGCGGGGCCTGGAGTGGAAGCACGAGGAGTTCCTGGGCTGGTCCCACATATCCATCTGCAGGCCAGGCTACAGGTTCCCCGGCTGGAAATCAAACGGATACAAAACTTAGTACTCAACGTGGAGCATAAGCTCTGAGCTTAAAGTTTGAGATGACTCGATTTAAACCTTGTATCGACAAGAATTTTATTTTATAGGGTTGAATAAATATCTGCATCTTTAGGTTTTAGGGTTAGACTTTAATTTTTGATTGAATGTATTGTTTATTATGAGTGTAGATTGGGCATTTTTAAGAGTGATCATTGAGTGGGTTTTGCAGATTTTAGGGGCGTCATGGATTATTGTAGAAGGTTTGAATAGGTTTGAAAGTGTTTCTAAACTTCGGGAGTTTTTTAATCACCCTAGATTAAAAATTAAAGATATTCAACTCTATCGAATTCAGATATTACATGAGCCTTCTGGGGTCGTTCCAGGCTCATTTGTGAAAAGAACCGTATTTAGTTGGCGTGTCTTAAATCAAAAATATCTCTGGAGATTAGGTCAAGATGTTTCTAACATGGTAACAAAATGGGCGATTTATTACCTAGAAAATGGAACGAAGACTCGAATTAAAGATTCTCAACAGGAAAAACCTGTTCCACTATTACCTTTAACTGGCGACTATCCTCAGAAAGTGGTTCGTTCTGATGAGTTTCCTTCAGGCAGATATAGGTTACATCTAACAATCTTTTCAAGTGATAAAAAAATGCATTCACATAATCAAGAACTAACACTAACAGATGAAATTAGGTCGAGTGGATAACACATTTTCACTTTTAATGCATGTTTTCGGAGGGATATAATAAAATTCAGATTCTTAGAAAAATTCGAAAAGCGATTGTTTACCAAATACTATAATGCAATATCCGACCCCGCCTCATCTTCGCGTTCGGCTTGGTTTTCTGTGTTTGTTCCACGTGGAACACTGGCCTGGTTGGTGGTGGGTGTGGGTGTGTGGGGTCGGAGAGGTGGGGATTCTGTGGCTCCTTTTTTACTCCTCTTCAAGAGTATTTTGTTTTAATGTATAACCAAGCGGCACCGATAATAATTGGCATCCAGAAGTTTTTGATTATTATCCATAATAGTACTATCATTCCCTCAATAGGTTTTTCTGAATTAAAATTAGTTGACCAATTTCCAATATCTTCTAAAAAATTTAATCCAAGCTTATCTTTTACAAATTTTTCTGGAGCATCAGGTGAAATTATTCCTTGATTAGCTAAAATAGCTAGAATGATTAGAAATAATACAAATTTATCCCCTTTAGTCATTACATGATTTACATTAAGTTTGGTCTATATATTTTTAATCAGTCATATCTAGTAATGCTTGGTTTGGTGAGTGGGTGACTGCCCCGGACAGGGCGGCCTCCCTGGTAGATCATGTAAAAATGAATTATAAGGTAATTTGATGCAATAGAAAAACCGCTTCTACATATGTTTTTATACAAATAAATATGAAATTAAAGCTATGGCCTTGTCGTGGGTTTTATCAAAAGGAATTTCTATCGCTTTAGAGCTTCGGGCTTTCGTTTTAAAATATGGTGAACGTCTAAAGGCTAAAGAGAGATTTCTCAGTGCAATCAGTGAACAAGCTTTGGAGATTGATCAAACTTGGAGCAAACTAATTGAATTTAATAACTCTTTGGTAGAATTACTTGACTCTATTGAAGATCGTCCATCCATCAATCAAGTGAATGATTTTTTATTATTGTCAGCTGATGCGATGCGAATTCACTCCGCGTTCATCAGTGCATATGTGAATTACTCTATAGCGGTAAAGCAGTTTTCTGCTAATGACTATCTTATGGAGAATTTGAAGAACTATAAAGGTATGTTATATGACTATGTAAATAGAGTGAGTGAAACAGTTTTAGATGATAATACAATATTAATAGGAGGTAATTTTTATACATTTTTAAAGGCTTATGAAAAAGATATAATAAAAAAAGAGGATAAAAAAGAAATTGAAGAAGCAATGATTAAAACAAAAGAATTCATGGATAAATTAAAAGTAAAAATCATACCCAATATTATATCTATGAAGCCAAGAACGGTTTTTAGACCAAAACGCATTAAAATACTTTATTTAGAGCCTTATAAAAAATTGAAAAAAGACTTGGAAAAAATAAAAATAGACATTCCTGATAGCGAATTAATTGACATGGTACCTGGTTTGTCTATGCCTTTAAATTATGTAATTGATGAATTGAAAGCAATAGAAAATAAAATGCCTAAAAATAGAAGATTAACCCATCGCAGAAAGAAAAGAAAAAAGAAAGGTAAATAGGTTTTACGAAAATATCTAAAATTTAAACAGCTCTAGCCAGTGGTCTTGACAGAGGGGGAGTCATGACTTGGGCATATACAGCAAGAGCTAAGGCCCAGAACCTGTCGTCGTTTGTGCCCTCGAGGTGGTTGAACAGCAGCTTCTGGGGTGTGATAAGAATTATTATATTGTGATCCGTCTCTTTCTAGGCTCGATATAGATAGGTGTGTGTGAAAGTAACTATGAATTATTTCATGAAGAACGGTAAGCTACACAAGAACCCTGTACCCTTTGAGTGCCCAGTGGTTCGCGAAGGGGAGCGGCTCTACGGCTCCATCCCCAAAGGATACGAGTTATGCCAGCAGTGCTTCAAGGAGAAAGAGCCTGAGGAACAGATGCCTGAATGAGACATGCCTCGGCTTCTTCTCTGCACTGGCTAACCCGACGAGGCTCGCCATCATAGAGAACCTGAGGGACAGAGAGATGAGCGTCTCCGAGCTCGCCGCGGCGCTCGGTCAGGAGCAGAGCATGATAAGCCACAACCTGAAGCCGCTTGAGCGGTGCAGCCTCGTCTTCTCCGAGACGCGGGGCAGGCGGAAGTATGTGACGGCGAACGTGGACACCTTGGGCGGCTTGTTGAGTCTCGTCGAGAGGCACGGGAAGAATCACTGCGAGCATTACGGCCGCTGCCCCCATCAGAGGTAACGTGGAGCCGTGATCCTTGTTTCTATATA
>Ga0265594_1001245_pt1 | contig 19982 bp, 17 predicted proteins | sample saktaG_11_FD_190147 | JGI IMG/M metagenome (GOLD analysis project Ga0265594, IMG submission 190147) | Saline water microbial communities from Sakinaw Lake, British Columbia, Canada - sak_2011_5_24_80m | ecosystem: Environmental > Aquatic > Non-marine Saline and Alkaline > Saline ... | reverse complement strand
AAAAAGTCGCTGATTTAGGTTTTGATGGAGCAGAATTAGCAGTTAGGAATCCTAAGGATTTAAAAATAGATGATGTTATCAAGATAATAAAAGAAAATAATTTGGAAGTCCCGGCCATCGGCACCGGCCAGGCATACGGAGAAGAAGGTTTAAGCTTTTCTGATCCTGATGAAGTTGTTAGAAAGACAGCAGTAGAAAGAATAAATGATCAGATAGTATTTGCCTCCAATTTTAATGCCCAGGTGATTATCGGATTAATAAGAGGGAAGATTGAGGATGGTGTAAACAAGGTAGAAGCTGAAGAATGGACTATTGATTGTTTGAGAAAATGTACAGAATTTGCAAAAGAATACAATATACGGCTTACTTTAGAACCGGTAAATAGATATGAAAGTAATTTTATTAATACCCTCAACGAAGGAATTGAATTTATTAAGCGAGTAGGAGTAACTAATTTAGGATTATTGGCCGATACTTTTCATATGAACATTGAAGAAGTTTCGATTTATGACAGCATTGTTCAAGTTAAAGATTATATTACCCATGTCCATTTTGCAGACAGTAATCGCTGGGCGCCCGGCTGTGGCCATCTGGATTTTGCCAAGATAGTCCAAACTTTGAAAAAGATAGGTTACCAGGGTTATGTTTCTGCCGAGATACTCCCCTTCCCCGATTCAGATACTGCCGCCCGAATTACCGCTGAAACATTAAATAAAATTAGATTTTAGTTATAACTTTAAATGATAAAGCAAATTTATTATTTTTAATATCTATGAGAATGTATATCTTTTTATTTTTTCCATTTTCATTTCATATATTTCAAATAAGAAGAATCCTCCTTTTAAATTTTTACTTTAATTAAAATTAGAGTAGATTTTTAAATATCCTGACAATAAGAACTTGCTAAAATTATAAAATCTTACTATAATATTTAATATAGAATAATATTCTACATTATAGAAAATGCCTTGAGCTATACTATATTTTACCCGAGAATAAAAGTTCTTTATTGTTTAAAATAAAAAATATCAAAGGTTAGTGAAATGAAAAAAGAATATATTTCTATTCAAGGAAAAGCCTTTCCCTTCTATCGCTGTCACACTTTGATTATTGGTTCAGGAGCTGCTTCCTTAAATTGTGCTCTTCATCTGCATAATTTTGGCTTAAAAGATATAGCGATTGTTACTGAATGTTTAAGAGGGGGTACTTCTAACAATTCCGGATCGGATAAGCAAACTTATTATAAATTATCCCTTTTTGGCGAAGAGAAAGATTCTGTCTACGAAATGGCAAACACTTTATTTTCCGGAGGCTCAATGCATGGTGATATTGCTTTAATTGAAGCAACTCTATCATCACAGGAGTTTTATCATTTAGTCCAAATTGGTGTTCCTTTCCCTCATAATGTTTATGGTGGATATATAGGATATAAAACCGATAATGACCCTAAGCAGCGAGGTACCTCAGCCGGTCCCTGGACATCTCAGCAAATGTTTAAAAAATTATTAATACAAGTGCGAAAGAAAAAAATTTCTATCTTGGATAAATACGAAGTAATTTCTCTGCTTACTATTAAAAAAGGGACAGAAAAAATGGTAGCGGGGGCAATAGCTATTAATAAAAATTTAGCTTCTACCGGGCTATCCTCTTTAGTTATTTTTCAAGCAGAGAATATTGTAATGGGAACTGGCGGTCCCGGTGGTTTATATAAAACTTCAGTTTATCCGGAAAACCATTTAGGTAGCACAGGTATCGCTTTAGAGGTAGGGGCAAAGGCGGTAAATTTAACTGAATGGCAATATGGTATTGCTTCTACTAAATTTCGTTGGAATTTATCTGGTACTTATCAGCAGGCTATTCCTCGTTACATTAGTACTAAATTAGATGGTTCAGACGAAAAGGAATTTTTGAATGGATATTTTCCAACCATAGTAAAGTTAGCTACTGCAATATTTCTCAAAGGGTATCAGTGGCCATTTGATATAGAGAAAATAAAAAATTACGGTTCCTCTTTAATTGATATTTTAGTATATCAGGAAAATATTCTTAAAGGACGTCGAGTTTTTCTTGATTTTAGACAAAATCCTACAGCAAACCAAAAATTAGAAGAGTTTAACCTAAATAATTTGGATGATGAGGCTTATACTTATTTAAAAAAAGGAGAAGCACTTTTAGATACTCCTTTTGCTCGTTTAAAACAGATGAATCCTTTAGCAGTGAATCTTTACCGACAACATGGGATTGACCTAAGTAAAGAAGCTTTAGAAATCGCTGTTTGTGCCCAGCATAATAATGGAGGTTTAGTGGGTAATATTTGGTGGGAATCCAATATTAAACATTTATTTCCTATAGGAGAGGTAAATGGTAGCCATGGAGTCCATCGCCCTGGTGGTTCTGCTTTAAACTCTGGGCAAGTAGGAGGTTTGCGAACAGCGGAATTTATCTCTCAAAAATATTCAGGATTTAGCTCAAACGAGAAAGATTTTATAGATCAAACAAAATTACAGATAACCTCCAAATTAGAATTAACTCAAAAAGCCTTACAGAGGATACATAAACTAGGGCAAGATATGCCTTCTTTCCGTAGGGAATTTCAAGAAAGAATGACTAAATATGCCGCTCATATCAGGAACCCCCAGAATATTAAGATGTCCTTAAAAGAAGCTAAGATTCAATATAAGCGCTTAAATTCGGGGGAAATAAATTTAAATAATAAGGCGGAAATAGTAGAATTTTTCCAGAATAGACAATTGTGTTTAACCCAAATAGCAGTATTAAAGAGCATAGAGTTCTATCTAGAAAAGGGTGGGGGGAGTCGAGGTTCTTATTTAGTTTTAGATAAACAAGGCGAATTAGTCAGTGAAAAATTAAATAAGCAATGGAAATATCGACCTGAACTAGTGAGGTTACGAAGGTTTATTTTGCAATATCAATACAAGGAAGGAATCCAGCAAATAAATTGGGTTCCCGTGAGAGATATTCCCCAAGATAATTTTTGGTTCGAAGAAGTATGGAAGTCCTATATAAATAAAGAAATTTATTAAAGGGGATAAGTGATGAGTAGAAAATTTAATTACCATAGTCTCGAAGAATTGCAGACAGAAGTTCGCCAAGATAATATTGAGCTTGATTTTTCAGAGAACACGGATGTCTTAAATCGAAATTTGATGATAAATAATCACCGAATTCCTAACAGATTAGCTATTCAACCTATGGAGGGATGCGACAGTGATGAACAAGGTAGTCCGGGAGAATTAACTTTTAGAAGATATAAACGATTTGCCCAGGGAGGAGCTGGTTTAATCTGGTTTGAAGCAACTGCTATTTTACCCGAAGCACGTTCTAACCCTCATCAGCTTTTATTAGATGATTCTACCGAACCAGCTTTTGCTGAATTATTGAGAATGACCAAAAACAGAGCTATACAAGAATATGGTATTCACCATGAGCCTTTTTGTGTTTTACAATTAAACCATTCTGGGAGGTTTAGTAAACCTGAAGGGATACGAAAACCTTTAATTGCAGTTCACCATTCTATTTTGGATAAAGTAGTAAATATTAATGAGAACTATCCTTTATTAGAGGATGGTCAATTAAAATATATTCAGGAAAAATTTGTAAAATCTGCGAAATTAGCTTATAAGGTGGGTTTTGATGCGATAGATATTAAATCATGCCATGGCTATCTGATATCGGAATTATTAGGAGCTAAAAACAGAACAGGGGAATATGGAGGTTCTTACCAAAACAGGACAAGATTTTTAAAAGAAACTATAGAATTAATTAAACAAGAAGTCCCTATGTTAATTATTACTACTCGTTTGAATATCTCTGATGTAATTTTTGCGGGAAACAGTTGGGGTATTAGTAAAAATAATAATACTGGTGAATGGGAAATCGATTTAAGTGAGCCCAAAAAATTAGTCAAAGAATTGGATAATTTAGGCGTATCTTTAATTAATGCTACCGCAGGTGTTCCTTATTTTAATCCTTATATAGGCCGTCCTTATAATCAGCCTGTAGAGGGGGGGTGTAAAGAGCCAGAATCTCCCTTGAAAGGAGTAGAAAGATTATTTAAATTTGCTCGTCAGATTCAAGAAATAGTGCCCGATTTGCCGATAATGGGAACAGGTTATAGTTGGTTACGCCAATTTGGAGGAGTTGCTGCTGCAGCAAATCTTAGAAAAGGCCATCATTCTTTAGCTGGATTTGGTCGACAAGCTTTTGCTTATCCTAATTTTGCCCGTAATCTTTTAGAAAAAGGTCAAATGGAGGATAACAAGTGTTGTATCACTTGCAGTAAATGTTCGCAGTTGATGATTTGTCAAAATAAGACTGGATGTGTAGTTCGTGATGCTGAAATCTATGGTTCAATGTTTAAGGAGGTTTTTAAATAACAAGTTTTGTCTAAATTTAATGTGTTTCTATTAGTTAAATAAATTGTCCTATATTTATTTTGGAGGTATTATGATGATATTGCAGAAAGTAGCAATGATAACCGGAGCAACTAGAGGAATAGGTTTAGGAATTGCTAAACAAATGGCCAAAGATGGCTATGCTTTGGCGATTATGTCTCGCTCAAATTTGGAAAAAGCTGAAGCAAACCTGCAATTAATCAAAAAAATTGGTCAACCTGTATTATATTATTCTGGAGATCTTTCTAATTTAGAAGATAGGAATATTTTTTGTCAAAGGACTTTAGAAGAATACAGAAGAATTGACTTTTTAATCAATAATGCCGGAGTAGCTCCAAAAAAACGTATGGATATTTTAGAAACAACGGAAGATAATTTTGATTACGTGTTAGAAATTAATTTAAAAGGTACTTTTTTTCTTACTCAAAAAGTAGCTAATATTATGATTGAGGAAATTAAAAAATATAATGAAATAAAACCAAAAATTATTAATATAGCCTCTATTTCTTCTTATACATCTTCTACAAACAGGGGAGAATACTGTATTTCTAAAGCAGCTGTTAGTATGATAACTAAACTTTTTGCTGATCGTTTGTCTGAATTAAATATTAATGTTTATGAAATCAGACCAGGAATAATTTATACAGATATGACAAAAAGTGTCAAAGATAAATATGACAAATTAATTGCTAATGGTATTACTCCAATTAAGCGATGGGGATATCCTGAGGATGTAGCAAAAGCAGTATCTGTTTGTTGTTCAGGGAAATTAGATTTTTCTACTGGTGAAATAATTAATGTAGATGGAGGTTTTCATTTAAAGAGGCTATGATTTTGTTAATTGTGCGATAAATAAAATATCATTTAATATATAATTTTAAATTGTAAAATTGTTTTAGGGAATTTTTTAACCCAAATTTATAAATAAAATTTGACAAATCTAAAATTAATCTTATATAATATAAATAGAATTTAATTCTACTATATAGAATTATGGAAGGTGAAAAATGGTTAAAAACAAACCTACCTATCCCATAAAAGTTTTAGATAAATCCCTTTTTATTTTAGAAACTCTACTTCAACACTCTTCTTCTATAAGCATTATGGAAATCAGTAAAAAATTAAAAATTTACCCCAGCACCATTCATCGAATATTAAATACTCTAAAATATCGCGGTTACGTAGAGCAAAATCCAGTTAATCAGAAATACCAATTAGGCCTGAAACTAGTAGAATTAGGTATGGCCCGATATCATCAAATCGACCTGGTAAAAGAAGCTCATCCTTTCCTCAAAGAATTGGTAGATCTGTGTAATGAAACAGTACACTTAGGTATATTAGACCAAGAAGAAGTTCTTTATATTGCTAAAGAAGATTGTCCCCGCACTATAAGGATGGTTTCTCAAGTTGGAAGAAGGGCTCCCCTATACTCAACAGCTTTAGGGAAAATATTATTAGCCTATCTCCCTGAAAAAGAAAGGGAAGAGATAATTGCTCATAAAAATTTTTCTTGTTTTACTGAACACACCATTACTGAGAAGAAGGAATTAGAGAAGGAGCTTGAGCAAGTAAAAAAACAGGGCTTTGCCTTAGATAGAGAAGAGAACGAAAAAGATGTTTATTGTATAGCTGCTCCGATTAAAAATTACCAGGAGGAAGTAATAGCAGCTATTAGTATCTCCAGTCCTGTGTATCGTATAGATATTAACAAGAAAAATCATTTAAAAGAAGCACTTATTGAAATAAGTAAGAAGATATCTAAAAGATTGGGAAATAAAGAAAAAACGCAAAAAGAAGAAAAGAAGGAGGTGAAGGTTATAGAAAAATTTAGTAAAGTGTAAAGAAAAGTTTTTAGAAGATTTTAATCATAATTTTTAAGGAGGTTTAATGAAATGTTAAGGAAAATGTTGTTTGTATTCATTATAATTGCGCTAGTAGCTACTGTTGCTTTTACTAGTATGGGGGAAGAGATGTGGAAACCGACTAAACCTATTACTGTAATTGTTCCTTGGGGAGCTGGTGGTTCAACAGATCAGATAACTCGTATTTTAGCAGGAGAATTAGAAGGAAAATTAGGTCAGAAAATTGTTATAGTTAATCAACCTGGTGGTTCTGGTTCAGTAGGAACAAAGACGGCTTTGGATGCGAAAAGAGATGGTTACACCTGGACAGCGGGAATGATTGGAGATTTAGGGACATATGCCATAAAAGGCTTTTTGGATACCAAAACAGAAGATTGGCATCTATATTTTGGAGTAGCAAACGTAGATGTAGTTTCGGTTTATCCTGATGCTCCCTACAAAGACTTTGGTGATCTATTGGAGGCTTTCAAAGCTAAACCTGGAGAAATTGCTGTTGCTACTGCTGGAGAAACTTCTTGTGGGCATGTTGGAATGGAAAGTATTAAGAAATATACTGGGATAGAATATAAACATGTAACTTATGAAGGAGGGAATCCTGCGGTTATTGCCTGTGTGAGAGGGGAAGCCGAGGTTACACCTCAACTTGCTTGTGAGGAAGTTGATATGATTAGAGCTAAAAAACTTCGTCCTCTTGCCGTATTAGATAATAAACCGTTAGAGATAAAAGATTATGGAACAATTCCTCCTATAACAAAATGGATTCCTGAATTTGTTCCAGCACCTCTTTATTTTGGTATTTTTGTTCCTAAAGGAGTACCAGAAGAAGTAGTTACTACTTTAAATTATTTGTGGGAAGAAGTAATAAAGAATTCGGAAGCAGTGAAAAATTATGCAGATGATAGAGGAGCTGTATTTACACCTTATTGGGGTACAGAAGCCTTAGTAAAAGCTTTTCCTTTAATTCAAAATAATGCCTGGCTCTATTATGATGCAGGTAAAGCTGAAATTTCACCAATGGAAATTGGTGTACCTCGACCATAAAGTAATTGAATTTTTTACTAGCAACGGGGAGACTATTTTTTAAAAGTCTCCCCGTTGTTTATATTTTTTAAAATAATTATAGTGCTATTTTGTATTAGGAAATATTTTTGATAATTATTGATAGATAATTTAAAGAGGAAACTTGGCTAATGAAACCAAAAGATATGAATAAAGCTGACTTTTTCACTTCAATATTTTTATTTTTATTAGGGTTGATTGTTTTTATTATATCCATTAGAATGCCTACTTTTAGAGAGTTAGGAGCCAACCCTTATTCTGCTCCGGGAATAGTTCCTGGGATTTTAGGAGTTACCTTATTATTTATGAGTGCCATTCTTTTTATTCGCTCTGTTATTCGTAAAGGATATAAAATTAGGTTGTCGTCACAGGGTTTGAAATTATTTTTTAAAAATAATTCAATTAAACGTTTTCTCATTGCTCTTTTTTTATCAGTATTTTATGTTATTTTATTGGGGAAAATTAATTATTTTCTATTAACAACTATATATATTTTTTTGTTTGTTTGGAGCTTTGAATTGAAAACAAAGAAAACTTTATTTTTTGCTCTTCTTGAAGCCGTTTTAATTGCTGTATGTATATCTTACGTTTTTCGCTATTTATTTTTAGTCACACTTCCTTAAATAATATGGAGGGTTTTAATGTTCGAAGGGTTAATTCAATTAGGACAAGAATTAAGTAAATTTTTAACTCCCAGGTTTCTCTTTGATGTTCTTTGGAGTACACAATTGGGAATTATTGTTGGTATGCTTCCTGGTTTAACCGCAACTATGGGAGTAGCGTTAATGACTACTCTTACTTATAAATTTGCCAGCAGTCATGCTGTTCTGATTTTAATTTGCATGTATATCGGTGCTATATATGGTGGAAGCCGCACTGCTATTTTAATAAATATTCCTGGAACGCCTGCTAATGCAGCCACTACTGTTGATGGGAATCCATTAGCAAAACAAGGAAAAGCTGGACAAGCAATGGGTATAGCAACTACAGGATCATTCCTAGGTTCTATCTTTGGTATGGTAATGTTAGCAATTTTCACTCCTATTATTGGTAACGCTGCTCTTAGCTTTTATTCTTTTGAGTATTTCTGGTTAGCAATTTTTGGAATTGTTATTTGTGGTTCTCTGACAGCACCAAAAGACCCTTTAAAGGGTTGGATTTCTGGCTTCCTTGGTCTTTTTATTGCCACAATTGGTATGGAAGCAATGCACGCTTATAGACGTTTTTCATTTGGAAATGTAAATCTTGCCGGTGGAATCCAACTTCTTCCCGCAATGATTGGGGTTTTTGGATTTTCTGAAATTTTAATGGTTATGAAGCAGCCAGCAGTAAGAATTGTAAGTAATAAAATTGAGAGAGTAATTCCCAGCCTTAAAGATATTTTAAAATATTGGAAAACTATTATTCGTTCAGGGTTTATAGGAACTATCATAGGGGCTATACCTGGGGTAGGGGAAGATATTGCTGCTTGGGTTTCATACGATTTTGCTAAAAAAGCAAGTAAAGAAAAAGAAAAGTTTGGACATGGTAGTATTGAAGGTTTAATAGCAGCAGAGACCGGAAATAATGCTGCTATTCCCGGAGCGATAATACCGGTATTAGCTTTAGCCGTTCCCGGGTCTGCTCCTGCAGCGGTATTACTAGGGGCAATGTTGATTCATGGGATTCGTCCCGGACCCTTGCTTATGATTGAAAATCCAACTTTTATTTATCAAGTAGTTGCTATGCTATTTTTAGCAACTTGCGCAATGTTCATTCTCGGTCTTTCATTTATAAGAGTTTTTGTTAAAATCCTTATTATTCCCAGAGAAAAATTGATGCCAGTTGTATTTGCCCTATGTGTTATTGGTTCGTATGCTCTTTCTGCTAAAATGTTTGATATTTTAGTAATGACCGTATTTGGCCTTATCGGATATGCTATGAAGGAAATGGATTATCCTGTAGCTCCTTTAGTTTTAGGAATAATTCTAGGGGATTTACTTGATAGCAATCTTAGAAGAAGTCTAATTTTGACTGATGGGAATATTTTACCCTTTTTTACTCGGCCAATTTCTTTAGTATTTTTCTTGTTTATTTCGATTACCATTCTTAGTCAAATGAAGTGGTTCAAAAATTTATTAAAAACCTTGCAATTATCCATTAAAAAGGTATTTTTAAAAAGAAAGATGATTTAATCAAATTAAGAGTAATTTCCTAATAAGAATGATTTTTAAATTTCAAAATAATATTGTTATGGAGGGAATAATGAAAAAACAACCTATTAAAGTGGGAATAGCGGGTTCAGGGTTTGCTGCTTCGTTCCACTATAAATGTTATAAAGAAATTCCAGGAGTTAAAGTAGAAGCAGTTTATTCTAAAACTAAAGAAAAACGAGAAAGATTCGCTCAAAAAAGAAAAATTACTCCGACTAAATCCTTACAAGAGTTAATTAATTTAGTTGATGTAGTAGATATATGTGTTCCCGGATATCTTCACGAACCCTTTTCGATTGAAGTACTTAAATCAGGTAAACATGTTATTGTGGAAAAACCATTTACGGGTTATTATGGACCACCTGGAGAAAAGAATTTTTTAGGTAATAAATTTCCTAAAGAAGTAATGTTAAAGGAAGCTTTAGCCAGTGCAGACCGTATTCTTGATGCCGAAACTCAAAGTAAAGGAAATATATTTTATGCTGAAAATTGGGTTTATGCTCCGGCAATACAAAAAGAAGTTGAAATATTGAAAGAAACCAAAGGACAAATTTTGTGGGCCTTAGGTGAAGAATCACATAGCGGGTCACATTCAGATACTTATGTAGTGTGGAGTCAATCTGGAGGAGGTTCAGTGGTTGGCAAAGGTTGTCATCCTTTAACTCCCATTCTTTATCTAAAGAGACTCGAAGGAAAATTACGAAATGGTAAACCAATTAAGCCTGCGACTGTAAGCTGTAGGACTCATGAAATAACCAGAAATCCAAAATTTATTGATGCTGGGTTTTTAAGGACCGAATATCACGATATTGAAGATTATGCCCAAATTCATGTGGTTTTTGACGATGGTATGGTTGCTGATATTTTCGCTTCTGAAATTGTAATGGGAGGAGTAAAAAACTGGTTAGAGGTTGTTGCTAATAATCATCATACTTATTGCAATTTAAGTAGTACTAATGCCGTTAAATTGTTCAATCCTCGAGAAGACCAACTTAAAAACACCTATATAGTTGAAAAAATAGAAACTAAACAGGGATGGAGTTTTCCCTCTCCTGATGAAGATTGGATGTTTGGCTATCCTCAAGAATTGAGTGATTTTATAAATTGTATTTTAACTAATCAATCTCCTCAATCTGATTCTAATTTAGCCCGGGATGTAATTGCGGTACTTTATTCTGCTTACGTCTCAGCAGAAAAAAATGGTTTAGAAGTAAAAATTTCTGGAAGATAGTTTTATCCTTAGAGCTTACATGTGACTTGTTTCTAATGTTTCAAGATTGTTAACTAAGATTATCATAAGTTATAAAAATGAGGATAGGCATGTTAAAAAAGCAGATAAAGGTGGTGATAACTGATTGTAATCACCCTTCAATTGAAATAGAGAGGAAAATGTTAAGCGAAATTAATGCCGAACTTATATTATCAAATTGTAATACAGAAGAAGATATTATAAAAGTAGCTAAAGATGCTGATGGAATAATAAATCAGCGAGTGTCCATAACAAGAAGGGTGATTAAATCTCTAAATAAATGTAAAGTTATTGTTCGCTATGGAGTGGGTGTGGATAATATTGATATAAAGGTAGCTACTGAATGTGGGATTATTGTAGCAAATGTTCCGGATTATTGTGTTGATGAAGTTTCTTCACATGCCATAGGTTTAATTTTGGGATGTGCGAGAGGAAGAATTTTGTTTAATAGTAAAGTAAAAGAAAAAAGATGGGGATTTTCCCTGGCAAAACCTCTTTTTAGAACCCAAGGGAAAACCTTAGGTATCTTTGGCTTGGGAAGAATTGGTAGTGCAGTAGCTAAAAAATCTAAAGGGTTTGGCTTAAAGATTATTGCTTGTGATCCTTATGTTTCTAAAGTTAATAACAGAATAAAAATGGTTGATTTTCCACAATTATTATCAGAATCAGATTTTATTTCTATCAATGCTTCTTTAACAGACAAAACATGGCACGCTTTTAAGGAAAATGAGCTAAAGGCCATGAAAAAGACAGCATATCTAATAAACACTGCACGTGGAAGTATTGTTGATGAAAAGGCACTATATAAAGCTCTTCGAGAAGGATGGATTGCTGGGGCCGGTTTAGATGTCTTGGAAAAAGAACCGCCAGATTGGAATAATCCTTTGTTAAAATTAGATAATGTAATTTTTACACCTCATAGTGCTTTTTATTCTGAGGAATCTTATATTGAGCTGAAGACGAGGACTGCTAAAGTGGTTTTATCTGTCTTAAATGGGAAGTTGCCTGAAACAATTATTAATCCACAAGTGCTGAATAGGAAAAAATAAGAAGAAAAAAATAATGTTTTTAAAAAGGAGGCTAAAATTTGAAAAAAAATAATTTAAAAGAAGTATTAAAAGAAGGTAAAAATGTTTTTGGTACTTTTATGAAGTTTACTGATCCAGCTGCGGTGGAAATTATGGGATTTGCTGGATTTGATTTTGTAATTATTGACGCAGAACACGGTCCTATATCTATGCAAAATGCTCAAAATACGATAAGAGCAGCTGAAACCGCAAATATTACGCCTGTTATTCGAGTAGCTAACAACGATGAAGCATTAATTTTGCGAGCACTGGATATAGGAGCCCAAGGGATCGAAATTCCTCAGATTAACAGTAGATGTGATGCAGAAAAAGCGGTTAAATCAGTGAAGTATTCTCCTCGGGGTGAACGTGGAGTATGCAGGTATGTTCGGGCCGCAAAATATTCTTCTATGGATAAATTTGAATATTTTAAAACTGCAAATAATGAAACGATGATTATTGCTCACATAGAAGGGGTTGAAGGCATAAATAACTTAAATGAAATAATGTCAGTAGTAGGTATTGATGTTATTTTTATCGGACCCTACGACCTTTCTCAATCCTTAGGTATTCCTGGAGAAGTCAATCATTCTTTAGTAATCGAAAAGATGAAAGAGGTAGTTTTAAAGTGTAAGCAAAATAAAATTGCCGTGGGAACCTTTGCAGATGATATAGAGACAGCTAAATCTTGGGTTTCATTAGGGGTTCAATATATGGCTTTTTCAGTTGATGTAGGCATTCTTTATGAGGCGAGTAAGCAAATTGTAAAGAAATTTAAAAATAATAGGGAATAAAGAAAAATATTTTAATAAAAATGGTAAAAGAAATTTTGAAAAAAACCATATTTTAGATTATGTCGTAGGAGGAGAATTTTTTGAGGATTTAGTTATTTTATTTTGTTAGTATATTTTATTTATGAATCGAGAAAAGTGTATATAAAAGACTTTATCCTTATTTAGTTTTATTAAGTGAAACGAAATTTGACAAAAATATGAAAAGATTGAAATATTCTGTTTATTGTGATAATATTTAATATATGAAAGTAAGTTTCATATAAAGAAATTTTTCCTACTTTAAATATAGATGGTTGTTAAGAGAAGGAAATAAAAATGCAAGAAAAATATAATGTTTTTACAATCCAAAAAGGGATAAACATATTGGATCTTTTTAAAAAATATAACAAATTGTCCTTTACTGATATTCAGAAAGATTTAAAATATAATAAATCAACATTATTTAGAATTCTTTACACCTTAGAAAAAAATAGATATTTATCAAAAGATAAAAATGGAAGATATGAGTTAGGATTAAATATTTTTATTTTAGGAAATCAAATATCTCGAGTAAATAAACTAAAAAGAGTCTCAGATTTTTATCTAAAAGAATTAGCCGAACAGGTTAATTTAACTGTTCATATAGGAATGTTAGATGGACTAAATGTAATTATTTTAGATAAATATGATTCTCCAAATAGTAGTATAAAAATGGTTTCTCGAATTGGTGCCTTAGTTCCTGCTCATTGTACTGGACAAGGTAAGGCGTTATTAGCTTATTCTCCTCGGGATAAGGTTGAAAAAATAATTAATACTTACGGTTTACATCGTTATACCCCAAATACTATAACCACATCTAATAAATTATTTGCAGAATTGCAAAATATAAGGAAATGTGGGTATGCCATAGATAATTCTGAACATGAAAAACATATTCATTGTATAGCCCTTCCTATTTTAAATGAGTTTAATGAATTAGAAGCGGCAATTAGTATTACTGGATTAGTTATAGATTTTCCAAGTCAGGAAGTAGTTAATGAAAATATAAGGCTATTACAAATGACAAGAGATAAAATAAGAGAAAAAATGAATTACGAAAAATAAACAAAAAAGAAGGATAAAAAATGTTTAAATTAAAAGGAGTTGTACCTCCAATGATTACCCCTTTTAACAGGGAAGGTAATGTAGATATCGAGAATTTAGAAAAATTAGTGGCTTTTTTAAGGGGTAGAGTTGATGGATTATATATATGTGGTTCTTATGGCAGCGGTCCCTTAATGTCAGTAGAGGAAAGAAAAAAAGTGACTGAGGTTACTGTAAAAGTAGTTAAGGGAAAGATTCCTATTGTAGCCCATACAGGTACTACTAATACTCGGGATACGGTAGAATTAACAAAACATGCGGAAAAAGTTGGTTGTGCTGCTGCAGCAGCAGTCGGTCCTTATTATTTTCATCATAACGAGGATAGTCTTTTAGAATTTTATGGTTCTATGATAAAGGCAGTAAATCCTGATTTTCCTGTTTATGTTTATCATAATCCTAAATTTTCAGGTTACGAAATTTCTCTAAGCACCATGAAAAAATTAAAAAAGATGGGAATTCACGGCATTAAGGATGCAACTTTTAATATTTTAACCTTTGCCACCTATATGCGTGAATTAGCTGATGATAATTTTGATATTGCCTTGGGAACTGAAGCAATGTGGCTTTCTGCAAGGGCATTAGGTGGAGAATCTTTTATTCCAGGCTTAGGTAATGCCTTACCAGAAATATGTCATAAGATGTATTTGGAAGGAATCAATAATGATTTTGAGGCTTGCCGAAAAACCCAATTTATAGTAAACGAGCTTAGAGATATCATGTATTTAGCTAAATCTACTCAATTAGCCATTTATGCCATGCTTGAGATTCGAGGAATTATCAAGGCATATCCTCGTTCGCCCTTTGTACCAGCTGAAGAAAATGAAAAAGAGGAGATAAAAAAACGTTTAATTGAATTAGGGGTAATCTAATAATGTATTTTGCAATAATAGATTGTGGTACTACAAATTCTCGGGTTTATGTTTTAAATGACAAATTTAAAATAATAAAAAGAGGAACCAAGAAAGTTGGAGTAAGGGATACAGCTATTAGCGGTTCTAAAGATGTTCTTAGATTAGGATTAAAAAATCTTTTAGAAGACACTATTTTATCTGCAAGTCTTAAAATTAAGGATATTAAATTTGCTATTACTTTTGGAATGATTACTTCTGAGATAGGACTTATAGAGATTCCTCATAGGTGGGTACCCGTTGGGGTGAACGATTTAGCATCTAATATTAAAGTAGTGCAGGATAGGAATATTTTTCCTTTGGACATACCTATAATATTTATTCCCGGGGTAAAAAATATCTTTAAGGAAAATTCTACCCATAAAGATATTCGTAAAATTGATTTTATGCGAGGGGAAGAAACACAAGCAGCCGGTTTATTATCTAGTTATCCGGATTTAAACTTTCCAATTATAATGGCAGTACTAAGTTCGCATACTAAATACCTTTATATTAATTCTCAAAAACAAATAGCCAGTTCTTTAACAAATTTAAGCGGCCAAGTTTATGAGGCGATTAAAAAAGAAACTTCTATTGGAAAATCCTTGATTAGTGATGATAATCTTCCACCTGTTGATTACTTTGATCTCCAGGTAATCGAATCTGCTTATAGTTCGGTTAAAAATGCTGGCTTTTTACGAACATTACTTATGCCACGTTTTATGGAAGTTTTATTAAAAAACACTTGGTATGAAAGGGATCTTTTTCTTAATGCAGCTATTTCTGCTGAAGATTTAAAAGTGCTGAATGAATTCTCTTTGTTTAAATTTTCTCTATTGGAGACTAATTTTGTTTTAGTGGGTCACTCCCGTCGTTGCCGTTTATTAAAACATTTTCTCATTAAACATTATCATATAAAAAAAGAAATTCGAATTATTTTCAAAAAAGAAGAGATTGACCAGTTAGGGATTAATGGAGCAATTAATATTGCCCAAAAAGCAGGATATTTAGAAGAAAATAAAAAATGATTTAAGGAGTGAACAAAATGCAATTTGTACGTTTTCAACAAAAGGAAGGATTGATTGCTTATGGAATTTTAGAAGATAACATGATTTATGAAATTAAAGGGTCTATTTACCAATCTTTTAGGAAAACAGGGAAAACTTTTAATGAACCTAATGTTAAATTATTAGTTCCTTGTGAGCCTAAAAATATATATTGTGTTGGTCTTAATTTTCGAGAACACATTAATGAATTAAATTTGGAAATACCTAAAGAACCTGCGAATTTTATGAAACCAGTTACTAGTGTCATAAATACAGGTGAAAATATTGTATATCCTGAAACAGCAACAAGGGTAGATTATGAAGGTGAAATGGCATTAGTTATTAAAGATAAAATAAAGGATATATCTACAGAAGAAGCAATGGAACATGTTTTGGGTATAACTCCGTTTAATGATGTTACTGAAAGGGAAATGAGTTATACTACAAGTCAAGTAACATATTGTAAAAGTTTTGATACATTTACTTCCTTTGGTCCTGTTATTGATACGAATATTAATCCGGGAAATGCGGTGATAAGAACATATTTAAATGGTAAAAAAGTTCAGGAAGGGTATACAAAAAATTTAATATTTTCTTGTGCATATATTGTTTCATATTTTTCAAGAAGCAGAACTTTATTTCCGGGAGATATAATTTCTACAGGCACACCTTGTAATGTGCTTGAAATGAAGGATGGTGATAAAGTAGAAATTGAGATTGAAGGGATTAGCTCTCGTTTGATTAATTATATTCATAATCCGAAGTTGCATAAAGACTAATTTTCTTTGTTTGCCAGATTTATTTTTAACTTTAATTTGCAACAAATAATAAACAAGAAGGGAGGGGATAAAAAGTAAAATTATATATGTTTTAAAGAAATACTAACTAGTGGTATGCAAAAACATTAAGTAAAAAATATAAATTCTAGAGAGGAGAAATGAAAAATTATGAAAAAGTCAATAGTATTTGGTGTGATTTTAGTAGTACTTTTTACTACGATTAGTGCTTTTGCTGCTTATCCTGATAAGAGCGTTACCATTGTTTGCCCTTGGGGTGCCGGAGGAGGTACTGATAGAGTAGCCCGTTTCTTAGCAGCAGAATTAGAGAAAGAATATGGAAAACCATTTACGGTAGTAAATAAAACTGGTGGAGGAGGAGCTGTAGGACATGGAGCAGGTGCCTATGCTAAACCTGATGGATATACTCTTACTCTTGTAACCCTTGAAATTGCAAACATGCACTGGATGGGTTTAACCGAGCTTACTTATGAAGATTTTGATTATGTAATCCAAGTTAATCAAGATCCTTCGTGCGTAATAGTAAAAGCTGATGCTCCTTGGCATTCAATAACAGAATTGTTAGTAGATATAGCCATGCATTCTGGTAAGTATATGTTTTCCGGTAGTAGTGCAGGATCAATTTGGGACCTTTCAAGGATAGGTTTATTTGATAAGGTTGGAGTTCCTATGGATTATGTTAAATGGATACCAACAACAGGTGCAGCTCCTTCTATTGTTGAACTACTTGGTGGCCATATCGATGTAATAACTTGCAGTGCTCCAGAAGCAGCTGCTCAATTAGATTCAGGGCAGCTTAGGGCTTTGGCAATAATGGCGGACGAAAGGAATCCAAAATATCCTGATGTTCCTACTCTTAAGGAATTAGGAATTGATTGGTCTTCTGGAACTTGGAGAGGAATTGCTGTACCAAAAGGAACTCCTAAAGAAGTTATAAATTCTCTTTACGGGAAGCTATCAAAAATTACTAATTCTGAAAAATATAAAGATTTTATGTCTAAGAATGGATTTGGAATTAAGATAGGAAATTCTGAAGAATTTTCTAATTTTGTAGAAGAACAAAATACTACTTGGAAAAAGATTTTAAAAATTGGTGGATACTTAAAATAAGAATATCTCCGCCTCCCTTAACGGGGAGGCGGACTTTTGAGGATTAATAATGGGAAAAAGTACAAATATTTGGTTTGGAATAATACTTATAGTTATTGCTGTTTTTATTATTATTATATCATTAGGATTCCCATCTTTTATAGTTGGAGATAAAAAACTTCCCGGCCCAAATTTTTTTCCTGTAATATTAAGTATAATTTTAATAATTGCAGGAGGATATGATATTTTAACTGCCCGGAGAGGAGATATGTGTGCTAAAATACCTGCAAAATCTTCCAAAGAATATCTTAAGGACTGGGGCAACCAGAATGTCTTGATAATAATTTTAAGTTTAATCACATACATTTCTTTTTTAAAATGGTTAGGTTTTATCTTGGCAACTTTTATGTTTAGCCTTTTTCTTATGATCCGTTTAAAAACCGGATGGATACGGGGAACAATTTTTTCAACTATTGCAGTAATCGTTATAATGTTATTGTTTGTGAAATTATTTAAGGTCCAATTACCAGAAGGATCTTTAGGTATTGTTTTTTGGAGGTAAGCTAGATATGCCATTGCTAAATATCTTTCAATTACATATTTTAATACCCTGGATTTTATCAATGGCGGTTGGAATACTGATAGGTGGGACCCCTGGATTAACCGCTACTATGGCAGTAGCATTAATAGTTCCTATAACTTATTATATGGACCCTTTAGCAGGGTTTGCAATGATTCTAGGGGTGAGTTTTACTTCTATATTTGCTGGTGATATTCCTGCAACTTTTCTTAGAATTCCAGGGACACCGGCTTCTGCAGCTGCAGTTCTTGACGGTTTTGAAATGTCGAAAAAAGGGAAAGGCTCACTTGCCCTTACTATAGATCTCATTTGCTCGGTTATCGGGGGGACTATTGGTGTACTTCTACTTATAATAATTGCTCCTCCATTAGCAAAGTTCGCGTTGCAGTTCACACATTTTCAATACTTTTGGCTTGGTGTGTTTGGGCTTAGTATGAGTGCTGTACTTAGCAGAGGGAATATAGTTCGAGGTCTTATATCTGCTGTTTTGGGATTACTCGTTTCTACAGTTGGTATTGATATAACCACAGGTTTTCCCAGATTTGCCTTTGGTAATATTGAGCTTATGGGGGGTATTGAATTTATCCCCGTTATGGTGGGGTTGTTTGGTATTTCCGAAGTTTTTAAAAATGTAAAAAGTCCAGATCGTTTAATAGAAAGGACTATACACGATAAAATTAATATATCTATATTTGAAACCTTGCTTATTGTTTGGGAAAGGAAGTGGATAGTATTAAAATCATCTTTTATTGGAACTTGTGTAGGAGCACTCCCTGGGGCTGGAGCAGATATAGCAGCTTGGGTTGCATACGGGATTGAAAAGAAGACCTCGAAAAAACCCGAAGAATTTGGCAAAGGATGTATCGATGGAGTTATTGCTCCAACTAGTGCAAACAACGCTGCCTTGGGGGGTACTTGGATACCAGCATTAGTTTTTGGTGTACCTGGTGACTCGATAACTGCTATAGTACTTGGAGCAATGTTGATGTATGGGTTGAGACCTGGTCCTTTAATTTTTCAACAAAGTCCAGATCTTATTAAAAGCATTTTTGCTATTGCATTAGTCTCTCAAATCTTTTTACTTCCTGTCGGAGTACTTGGGATTAAAGCTTATAGTTGGATTTTGAAGTTACCAAGGAATGTAATTATGGTTTTTGTCTTAATATTTTCAGTTGTTGGTTCTTACGCAATTCGAAATAGTTTTTTTGATATTTATATAATGTTATTTTTTGGTGTGATTGGTTATATATTTGAAAATTTAAATATTCCTCCTGCTCCTATGATTCTTGGTATAATCCTCGGGCCTATGATAGAAGATAATTTGAGAGTAGGATTGATAAAAACTGGAGGAAATTACCTTCCATTTCTAACAAATCCAATTAGTGCTGTCCTGGTTATTTTAATTATTTTTACTTTTTTTAGTAGCAACATCAGTAACATATTTAGAATTATATTTAGAAAAAATAAATAAAAGGGGGATAATTTAAATGAATAAAATTCTTGAGAAAATCGGTGAGCTTGGAATTATCCCCGTGGTTAAAATTGAAAAACCCGAAGATGCTCTTCTTCTTGGTAGAGCGCTTATTGATGGTGGTCTTCCTATTGCTGAGATTACCTTCAGAACTTCTGCTGCAGAAGAGTCAATTAAAACCCTGACCAGAGAACTCCCTAATCTTTTAGTTGGAGCAGGAACCGTATTAACAGTTGAGCAGGCAAAAAAGGCAGTTTCTGCCGGTGCTCAATTTATTGTTTCCCCGGGCTTTAATCCCAAAGTAGTCGATTATTGTATCGAAAACGATATTCCTGTCACTCCCGGTATTAAT
>Ga0265594_1001244_pt1 | contig 19985 bp, 14 predicted proteins | sample saktaG_11_FD_190147 | JGI IMG/M metagenome (GOLD analysis project Ga0265594, IMG submission 190147) | Saline water microbial communities from Sakinaw Lake, British Columbia, Canada - sak_2011_5_24_80m | ecosystem: Environmental > Aquatic > Non-marine Saline and Alkaline > Saline ... | reverse complement strand
AATCCGTTCGTACTGCCTATAACACAGCAAAAATACGATGAACTTGAATTGAAAGAATATACAGTATTCGAATCTGACGACAAATCATGGGCATCGGCCTTCCCCAATCTGAAGGCGGAATTGGAAGCGTATAACACATCCGTCAAAGAAGCTGCAAACACTGCGGGTATTCCGGTCACAAGCGAAAAATTTATCGCTTATAAATATGATACGGCTCTGGGGCAATTGCTTAGTAACGTTCTGCCAAAAAATACCGGTTTAGTCGGTTTCGTTTTGGCCGCTTTGCTCGGTGCAATCGTCAGCTCACTGGCAGCCATGCTCAATGCAGCATCGACTATCTTTACGATGGATATTTACATAAAATACATTTCACCAAAAGCGCAGCAAAAAAGTATTGTCACATTGGGCCGTATTTGCGTTGTGGTGTTCGCGTTTGTGGCGATTTGGCTGGCTCCGAAGTTAGGCGATCCGAATATCAGCAACAGTATTTTCACAATCATCCAGGAAGTCCAGGGACTGCTTTCGCCGGGCATCCTGGCGGTGTTCGCATTCGGCCTGATCGTCAAAAAAGCCCCGCCAATGGCAGGTGTCGCCGGACTTGTTACGAATATCATTTGCTACGGCGGAATGTATCTGCTCGGGCGATACAATATCGGCCCGGAAATTCAGTTCCTGAACCGTATGGCGATCTGCTTCGCAATTAATATTGTTGTAATGACCGTCATTACTATACTCAAGCCTATGGATAAGCCGATCGTATTCGAGCAGAAAACCTCAATTGACCTCAAATCTTCCAAGGGAGCTTTCATGGTCGGTGTCGTTGTAGTGATTATTACGCTGGTCCTGTACTTCCTGTTCAGCCCGATCGGCCTGTTAAAATAATAGCGACTTTTTGAGAGTAGTGGAATGGAACTGACTAAAGAAGGACAAGCAGCGTTAGATATAATCTTAAAGGCCGCGAAGGATAACGGCATCGACGTAAAAGGCGGCAAAGTCAGAAGGACCTCGTCGCGTTTCTGTCTCGGCGTCGAGCATGGTGACTACAACGGCACCGAACTGTTCGGCGTCGGAACCGACAGGTTCATCTGGCTGGCCTATAAGCCTAACGGCACGAAAAAGGTCAGGCTCTTCAGCGGGAATTTCCCCGGCGATGGAGTCATCGAATTCGAATTAGGCAATGTCCCCGAGCCGAAGTCGGCCGAGGTGGCCGAGACATGGGGCCGCTTCCCGTACGGGATCGATTATATACTCAGGCGCGAAGGCTACGAACTTTCGCAGGGTATTGATGGCGTTCTCTATGGGAACATTCCCGGCGGCGGAATGAGCCGGTCGGCGTCGCTATGCAACAACTTGATTCTGTCACTCTTTGACGCAAACGGAATCGAAGTCGAAGACAAGAACACGATAGTCGATCTGGCCCAGGCTGTGGAGAACGACTACATCGGCTCGCCCTGCGGAAAGCTCGATCAGACGATGGTAATTTTCGCGCGCGAGGGGATGGCCTCGTACTACAACCCCGAGGACCGCTCGATTGACTACGTGCCGATCGGTGCCGGAGCAACCGATTTTCGTATCGTTGTCCTCGATACCGGCACGGACCGCCCCGGCCTGGAAAAAACGACCTACAAGATCCGAAGGGACGAATGCGAAAAACTCGTTTCGATATTGCAGAAAGCCGACTACGAAATCTCCTGCCTTGCGGATATCAAAGACGATGAACTCTACGAAAAGATTATCAGCGAATTCGGGGCAAAATACCCGGATTTATGCGACCGGCTTAAGTACATATTCGGCGCCCAGAAGCGGTTCTACAAAATGCTCGAAGCATGGAAAGCCGGTGACATCGAAACCGTCGGGCAGATATTCCGGGCAGACGGCCTGGGGCTGCGCGATGATTACAAAATATCCGGCCCGGAGCTCGAAACGATGTGCGATGTGGTCCGGACGGTGCCGGGTGTCCTGGGCGAGCGGATGCTGGGAGGCGGCGACAAGGGGGCATCCGGTGCTCTGGTTCGCGCCGAATCCGTCGATGCGGTGAAAGCCGCGGTCGATACGGCCTATCCGCGAAGCTGCCCCGATTTCGCCGAGAAGTATGCCGTCCATGTATGTAAAGTTGTCGACGGCGTCAGGGTTTACGAAGGCCTGCTGTAAGAGGGATGGTGGCGATTTATGTCAGAAGGATGCTCGTCATCGGCAAAGGGTATGTTCGAGGCGGAGGTCTGTTCCAACAGGCGGATCGGACCCGGATTCCATCGGCTCAGGCTTCAGTTTACGCAGAATGGCGCGATGGCTTTTGCCAATTTCCAGCCGGGACAGTTCGCCCAATTCGACCTATCCAATACCGCCTTGCCGTCGCCGTACACCGTGCCCCAGGAGCTTCGTGATACCTCCGGCAGAAAGATTTTGCTGCGACGGCCTTTCAGCTTTGCCGAAGTGACTCCCGACGGCGATAAAACGTTCGCAGAGCTTCTCTATTGTGTGGTCGGGCCGGCTACGCTGCGCATGACGACACTATCGGCCGGCGATCAAATCGGCATCATTGGACCTCTGGGCCATGGTTACAGAATCCCGGACGGCAAGAAAATGGTTCTTCTGGTCGGCGGCGGAATGGGTACGCCGCCACTGCAGCATCTGGCGCAGAGCCTTACGGCTCGCAATGACAGCATCGGTATTGTCTCGCTTGCGGGCGCCAAAACCGCCGACGCCCTGCCCTTCGAGGGCCGGCTGGATGAGATTTCACAGACACTCGGATTCTCCGTGCCGGAATTCGCCAAATACGGCATCGAATCGCTAATCGCAACCGACGACGGATCCGCGGGCTACCACGGGCTCGTTACCGATTGCCTTGCCGAATGGCTCGTAAAATCAGATTTAAGCTTTGATGATATCATTATTTGTGCCTGCGGGCCCGAGCCAATGTTGGCGAAAGTGGCACAAATCGCCGCCGAAAAGAACATCGACTGCCAGGTCAGTATGGAGCGGAGAATGGCCTGCGGCATCGGCCTTTGCCAAAGCTGTGCCGTTGAGTGCAAAGTTGGCGATTCAAACGAAACTATCTACAAAATGTGCTGTCAGGACGGTCCCGTCTTCGACGCCAGAGAAGTCGTCTTTTCGTAAACACATCCCCTGATTAGCCCCCACCCCTGCGGTGGGGATAATAAACAATGGCGGCATAGAATAAATGGAAAAGATTACCCCCAGGGCAGGCTTGGGGGCTAAACAAAGTGTGAAGCGGAAATGACCGGTTATATGGTGACCTGGACGACTTATGGCACTTGGCTGCCGGGTGACAAGCGAGGTTACGTAAAGCAAGGGAAAATCATGCTGAGCGATCCGAAGATTCTGAAAACAAGTCAAAGCTCGCAAAAGTCTGCGACCGTTACGCTTGATTCGGAACAGAAGACTGTTATTCACCGGGCGATCCTTCAGGAAGCAGAAAGAATCGGTCACAAGATTGAAGCGTTAGCTGTTTGCACTAATCACATTCATTTAGTAGCCCGCCCTTGTGAGAAATCTATCGAGTCAATAGTCAGCAGGTACAAAAACGTTGCCATGTTTGCGCTTTGCAAAGACGGACCCGTCAGACGAATTTGGACTCGTGGTTTCGACAAACGCTTTTGCTTCAATGAGAAAAGTTTGAATCAGAGAATCGAATACGTCAAAAAACACGCCCTTGATTAGCCCCCACCCCTGCGGTGGGGGTCCTCAACGTCGCGGCATAGATTTAATCGAAAAGATTAGCCCCCACCATCGCGGAGGAATAATAAACGATGGCGGCATGAATTTAATGGAAAGGATTACCCCCAGGACAGGCCTGGGGACTAAACGGTTGAGACGCGAATTACGATTCACGAACAACGAATCAAGCCACGGCGGCGGGTTCTTCTTCTTCGTACTCGCCGAATCGGACGCTTATCTTCTTGCTCACGCCGCGGACCTGCATCGTAATGCCGAACAGCACATCGGCGATGCTCATTGTACGCTTGGCGTGCGTGATGACTATGAACTGAGAGTCCTTCTGGAATTCCCGCACCAGCATATTGAAACGCTCATTATTCGCTTCATCCAGGGCCGCATCAACCTCGTCGAGGAAACAGAAAGGTGACGGCTTGGCCTTGAATACCGAAAACAGCAGCGCCAGTGCCGTCATCGATTTTTCGCCGCCGCTCAGCAGCGATATACTTCTCGTCTCTTTGCCGGGCGGGCGAGCTATTACCTCTATGCCGGCATCGAGAATATCTTCGGAATCCTCGAGTATAACATCTGCTTTTCCTCCGCCGAACAGCTTGCGGAAGATTTCCTGGAAATGTCCCCTTATTTCATCGAATGTTTCCTGGAATTTCTCCCTGCTCTTTTTGTTCAGGCGATTGATTAGCTGCTGGAGCTGCGCCCTGCTGCTGTTAAGGTCCTGTACCTGGGTGCTCAGGAACTCGTGCCGATTCTCAAGGGCTTCCTGCTCGTCGATGGCATCGACGTTCACGTTGCCAAGCCGTTCGATCTTGCCCCGAAGCGTGGCTATTTCTTCTCGTATTCCCTCCCAATCGACTTGCTGGTCGGTGTAGTCCTTATAGGCCTCAGCCAGATCGATCTGCAACTCATCCCGGACCCTCTCAATTAGGTCCTGATGCCTTACCTCCAACTGGCTCAATTCTATTTTCAGCTCATTGGTCATTTGCTCGGTCCGGCCTTTCTCGGCACGTTTGACCCGAATGAGCTCCTCGGTTTGCTGTTTTTCTTCGGACAATCTTTGCAGTTCTTTTTGCAGCAGCCGGCTGCTCTGCTGGTTCTTCTCTTTTTCAACGAACAGTTCCGAAACCGATGCTTCACAACCAAGAATGTCCCTCTGAGCGGATGTCAATTGCTCGTCGCAGCTTGCCGTTTCCTTCTCGGCGGCGCCGGCGGCCGTCCGGTTCTCCTGTACCTGGCTGTCCAGGCTGAAGATTGCTTGTTTCAATGCCTTGCTTTGTTCGGTAATTTGACCCAGGGCGATCTTCAAATCGGTCAGCTTGTCCGACAACGCCTGCTGCTGCTGTTTTTGTTCGGATTGTCTTGTTTGAAGCTGTTCTATGTGCTCGGTTCGCTGGTTGTTCACGACCTCCAGCTCATATAATTTCTGCTTCGAGTCATATTCCTTCTGCACTGACTGGGCTATCTGCTCGGCCAGCAGATCGATTTCACTGGCGATCAGGGGCTCTTCTTCTTTGAGCCGCTTTACGTTCTGTTCTATAACGCTGAGCTTGGAGCTTACCTGCATCTGTTCGGTATTCGCTTCATAGACCGCGGTCCTCAATTCCTTGCACAACTTATCCAGGTGAATCTTCGTCTGGTAGTTTTTCTCAGTCTGGTTTTCAATCGCTTCTATTTCTGAGGTGATATTTGCAATAGTATCCTGTAATTGACGCAGCCTGCTTTTGCGTGATATCAGGCCGGTCGCCTTGCCAAGCGGCCCGAGTTTTATCACCCCATCGGTGCTTACGAATTCGCCCTTGAGAGTGACACACTTGTAACCTTTTGCCCCGTGGCCGGCCAGTTCGGCGGCCTCATTCAGAGAATCAACAATCAGCGTCTTGCCGAGCAATTTCCAGGCTAATGGTGCGTACTTGCCGTCGAATTTGACAAACTCGACGAGCCTGCCTTTCACACATTCGTATTTCGACAAATCGTTGCTGTCCACGAACGGCTCGATTTTATCAAGGCATATGAAATTCACTCTGCCGTCAAGAGCCTGGATTTGTTCGCTGTCGGCCAGCATTCTGCTCGTATTGTTTATCACTAATGAGTCGGTCTGGCCTTCGAGGACGGCCTCGACGGCATTGGCGTATTCAACGTCGGCTTCTATGATATCGGCCAGCATCCCTTCGACATAATCGAACCTGTTATTTTCAACCGAACGATTCTTCAGGATGCTTTTGACGCCGGGCTTAAGACCCTCACAACGTTTTTCCATGTCCGTCAATATTGCCAGCTCGCTGTTCAGCGCACTTGCCGCCTCTTTGCTGTGGGCCAGCCGCTTGTTGTCCTCAGCCAAAGACTCTTCGAGCCCTTCGGAATTTTTACGTTTGGATTCCAGACTGTTATTTAAGTCGCTCAGCACTTTTTCAATATCATCCAAACGAGCGCTCTGCTGTGCTTTTTCGGTCAGCAGTTCCTCCAATTCGGCACGGGCGGTCTGGGCCCGACCGGCAAGGCGGTCTTTCTGACTGGATAAATTATTCCGATAGACCGAAATGCTCTGGACCTCGTTATGAAGCTGAGCGGTCCTTCTGACTATATCGATAATTCCTGACTTCTCATCTTCAAGTTGTGCTTCGAGCGAGGTACATTCGGCGTTTACTTTCTGGATAGCCGCCGCTACCTCCTCGACATCCCGGCTTTTCTCTTCGAGCATCTTTTCACAGCCCGCCGACTCGGCCTTGTACCTGGCGGAATTTTCCTCGAAGACACTCATCTGCTCCCGCAGCTTTTCGATTTTTTCCGTCGCCGATTGCTTCCTTTCCTCCAGTTCCGTAACCCTCGCCCTCAAAAAATCGATTCGCTGAAGTTTCTGCTCGATTTTGCTCTGAACGGAGACAAGACTGTTTCCGGTGCTGCTTAGCTTGTGCTCGGTCTCGATTATTTCTTCGCCGAGCCTGCTTAGTAAAGTGTCTTCTTTTGCCACTTCGGCTGACAGGATCTCAAACTGCTCGGTTACCTGACCGAGAGCCTCCTGCTTCTGGTTTATCTGCGTCCGATGCTTCGCGTATTCGACCAGCGAGTAATTCACCTGCAGCTCTTTGAGCCTTTGCGTATATTGCAGGTAGTTTCTCGCCTTGCCCGCCTGGAGTTTGACGCTCCGCAGCCGTTTGCCGACTTCGCCTAAAATATCCGCAAGCCGGAGCAGGTTTTGTTCGGTTCGTTCCAGTTTGCGAAGTGCTTCTTTTTTATGCGCTTTGTACTTGCTTATACCGGCGGCTTCTTCAAATATGAATCTTCTGTCGGTCTTCGACGCACTTACCAAATGCTCAACCTGTCCCTGCTCGAGAATAGAATAGGCCCTGGTACTCACACCGGTGTCCATAAACAATTCGCGGACATCTTTGAGCCGGCAGATTTTATTGTTTATCCGGTACTCACTCTCCCCGCTTTTATATATCTTTCGTGTTATTTGTACCTCGTCAGCATCAATTGGGAGCTGTCTCGCTCCGACGCCGTCAGAATTTGACATAACCAGGCTGACTTCAGCCGCCCCCAGAGGTTTTCTACTGGTGCTGCCTCCGAATATCACATCCGCCATCTGCCCGCTTCGCAGGCTTTTGACGCTCTGCTCCCCGAGGACCCACTTTACCGCATCGACAACGTTGCTCTTGCCGCATCCGTTGGGTCCGACAATGGCTGTTATCGGTGAATCGAAAACAAATTCCGTCTTGTCGGCAAAACTCTTAAATCCGTTTAGTATAACCTTTTCAAGTCTCATCTATTATTCCTGGTGTAAACGTCCGGTAACTATTCCTAAAAAACTCAAGCCATGCTAATTAATCCAATTACGCAATATTGTTATCGGCCGAAGGTTTGTCATTTCTTGATATTTAGGCCGATTTTTGGCATGTCCCCGGCATGAAATTCCGCTCTCACGACACCCTTGTCACACATCTGTTTCAAAAGGACTGCCGCATCTGCATAGGAGACGCCCAGGCCGCCACGTCCCTTCTCGCCCTCTTTAATGGGCTCGTCACAGAGTGTTCTGATAATATCACCGAGTTCGAAGGAGCTTTTCAATTGTGATATGACACTGGGCCGTTTCGGATTCTTGCGGATGATGTTTACGTATTTCTGGCCGGTTGGGGCGTTGATGACGACGTCACCGCTGCCTGACTGCACGAAAATATTGCCGTTGCAATAGATTGGCGCACCGAACAACACAAAGCGCGGCTGCCCGCTGCGAGAGACAAATACTGCCTTGAGTTCGGTTTGTGCGACCCGTTCCAGATAAAAATTACGCCCAACGAATTCCTGCGTTATGGCAACATCGTCTAATTTTCGCAATTGCTCGTAAGCAGCTAACCTGATTCGAAAATCATCATCGCGCAGCAGTTTCCGCGAGATCGAGACCGCATCGTTCCTCTTTGCTCCGATGGTAATCGACTCCAGGGCTTCTACTCTGTAAGCTGAATCTTTTTCCTGTGCGATCCGCCTGAGAGCCACCAGGCCAGTGTCACTGCCGAGGTTGATCATACATCTGGCCGCGTGCAGCCGAATCTTCTCGTCGGGTGAATCCAACAAAACACCGATCTCGTCCAGGCATTCATTGCCGATGGCCTCAAGAGCAACCTCGCTCGAATACTTGTCCCCGGAACCGGAAAGTCTTTTTACATAAGCCCTTATTCTTTTGCTGTTAATTCCCGGTTCCTGTGTAAGATACATTGCCGCGACTATTGAAATAAATCTTTGTTTCTGCTCTCTATATTGAGTCGGCACAATCAATTCGATTCTGTCGGATTCAACCGCGTTTGCCACATTATCGCCAAAGCGCCCATTTATGTGGTTGCGAATCCGGTTCGCCATTTCAAAATCGGGCTTGTGGAGCGAGAGAATAATCTTGTACTCATCAAGAACCTTTCCTCCGGCCAGGATATGCCCCGTCCTTTTATTGATTGCCGAATCGTCAATCTTGTCTATATAGACCGGCCCCTCCGCATCAGCCAAAATTCTTGTATTTACACCGAAGCTTCCCAACATTTTCAGTTCGGCCGTAAAAAGCCGACCGCCATCAAGAGAAGTTGTCTGTGTGCTCGGTAATGCTGTTACTCTAACGTCAAAGTACTGGTTTTTCGAAGCAACTGCCGGTATCACCCCCTCAACCGAGACTACTGCAGTATCGGGACTGTCGATGAATTTATCGACATCCAGCTCGCTGTTCGCGGGCAATTGCCTTAGAATATATTGTCTAAGATATGCCCTTATCTGTGGCGGGCATTCTGCAGAACCTGCCCTTTCAAGCCTCACTACCAGACCTAATCCTTCAACGGGAAACGGTTCAGGGGCCGAGACCTTGACCAATGAGCCGATTGTGGCACCCAAACCCGCCGTGGATGCAAAATCCTGCCCCCCCCTGCCGGCCTGGCTCTGCCCACCGCAGCCGCCTACACAATAAACGGTGAGCAACGCTGCTATTAGAAGAACTGTTTTTCGACAAATCATGTTCATATAGCCATGCACCTCAAAAAAGGCTAAATATGCAGTGGAGAAATCTACCCAATACTATGCCTTCAAAACAATAATGTCAAGCCGAATTTCGAGCCTTTTTTCAGATCGATTCTCGATGCAGGTTACTGATTCGGCCAAATCATCCAAAACTTCGCTTTAAGCTGCCGCCCGCAGCGTAAGTTTACCGCTTCTTTTTAGTTGCCTTAAACGCTATTTCGATAATCGGCCGTAGTTTTTTGGTCCACACTTCATATCCCTTATCGTTCAGATGCAGTTGGTCTTTCAGAAAGAATTCGACGTTTGGCTTGCCGTCGCTGCTTAACAGTGGCGTTGCCGAATCGAAGTAGAACAGCCGGTCATCCTTCCCTGAGAAATCCTTAATCATCATGTTCGCTTCGTTCATCACCGGCCAGAGAGACCATCTGCTCCGGCTCGGTTTGATACCCACATAAATAATCCGTGTCCCCGGCAGCCTGGTGTGGACCAGCTTTACGAATTTCTTATAGTCGTCAAACACACACCGGGCGTTCTTTCCGGCCGCTACGTCGTTATCACCGGCGTAAAATACAATCACCTTCGGCTCGTAACGCAGCACAATTCGCTCGGCAAAATAATTGACCTCCGAGATTTGCGAGCCGCCAAACCCGCGGTTAAGCACAGCAAATTCCCCGAAACACTCGCGGGTCGGCCATAACCGGATGCTCGAACTGCCCACAAACAACACAGCATCCGAAGGGAATGTGTTCTTCCTGTCCCACTGCTCGAATTGCCGGATCGTCTCTTCCCACCGCCCGGCCGGATTCTCCGCCGGCTTATCCTGAGCATTCAAGACAAGACAACTACAAAACATAATTAACAAGCCGATCTTTGGTCGAACCATTGCTTTACCTTTCCATCCTGCCGTTTATTATGTCTTCTGGCCGGCTGATTATAAATGCGAAGAAACATTGACTGAGCGTCCCGCATGCCGCTTCCTGCTCAGTGCCTTGCGACCGTTTTTGGTACTCATACGTGCATGAAAGCCGCTCTTTCGATTTCTTTTAACTCTGCTCTTGCGATGATTTTCCATTTAATCTTTCCTAACAGTTGTTTTTTTCCATATATGATACGCAAATCTCGGCATTATACGCAATACATTCCTTTTTATGTTGCTGGAAAAATGTAGCTTTTGAAACCCGAATTCCCAAATAACAGCCAATTGCAGCAGAGCAGGCAGTTATAAATTATTGCTTAACCACCGTCTGACTGTGCCCTTTGGAACAGATTTAAGACTTCCTGTGGAGTTTTCACGAGTACTTTGGCTCCGTTTGCGGTCAGCTCCTCGGCGGTTCGAAAACCCCAGAGAGCCCCTGCCGGAAACATGCCGGCAGCGACGGCCGTGCGCATATCAGTGTCCGTATCGCCGAGATAGATAAACCGCTCCGGCAAAATGTCAAGCTCCTCGGCGATCTGAATCGCCCCGGCCGGGTCGGGCTTTACGGGAACCGACGGCAAAGCACCGCGAACAACCTGGAAATGAGAGTCCGGGAAATATCCCTCGACTACGGTTCGAGTCGCATTATGAGGCTTGTTCGACAGTACGGCCATCGGAACACTGCGTGCCTGCAACTCGGCCAGCAATTCCGGAACGCCGGGATACGGCTTTGTATTATCCGCCCAGCATTTTGCATATTCGGCCGAAATCGCTACCCTGCATCGATCCACCGTTTCGTCATCCTGATGGTCATCGGGCAGAACTCGCCGGGCCAGGCAGCCCGCGCCGTCGCCGACAAAACGCCGGTAACTTTCAATAGGATGTGTCGGAAAGCCCAACTGCTTCAGCCCTGCATTCGCGGCAAAGGCGATATCAGCTAATGTGTTCAGTAACGTACCGTCGAGGTCGAAAAGTATGGCTTGAAATTCGATTGTATCAGTCTCCGATGATTTGACAGATGATAGTTCTGGTTCTGGGCCGGGTGTCGAAATCGACGAGGATAATTTGCTGCCAGGTCCCGAGTGTTAGCCGGCCGGCCACAATGGGCACGCTCAGAGAAGGCCCCAGCAGCGAGGCCCGCACGTGGGCGTGGCCGTTATCATCATGCCACGTTTCTTCATGCTCGTAGCGGGCATTCTCCGGCGCGAGCTTCTCGAACGCCGCCTTCAAATCGTAGTTCGCCAGTCCCGGCTCATATTCGGTCGTCGTAATTCCCGCCGTCGAGCCGATATTGAAAACCGTCACGGCCCCATCGCGAATATCCGACCGCGTCACCGCCCCGCCGACCTGATCGGTAATATTAACAACCTCATTATTGCCTTTTGTTTTGATATTTATCTCTTGCGTTTTTACCATTTACGAAAAGCCTTATTCTTATTCATATTATCCATTGTAAATAGCCCGTATGATAACAACTGCAATCGACTTTTACAATCCTCAATCTCGGGAATCGCTGCTAATCGCTAATTCGCTACGATTTCGCCGCGACATACGCAACATGCGATGCGAAATGGCGTACACTCCAGGCTTGGTTTTTAGACCGGAAAATCCTCAAAGCCAAATCTCATGTCCCTCTCGATCACCAGTCAGGTGTTCCTTCCTCTACGATGCTGATATCGGCCGACTCAATCGTTTTACGCGCGGCCGGTGATACTCGGCCGGCGGTTACAAGCACCGTAGTGACGTCCGGATTGGACGCCCGATATTCACCCAAGCTGTCAACCACTTCCCGGGTGTTGGTGACGTAATCGTACGGGCAGACCAAGACATATGTTCCATTGTCGAGCACTGCTAACGGCAATCCGATAAACTTCAGTTGCCGGATTGGTTTTCTTGCCCGAATGTCAACCAGCAACATGCCCTCACGGATGCAGCAGAGAGCACCGACCTCGGTGTATGCCTGCGCTGCACTCTCGATGAGAGCTGCCCGATTTTGGATGCCGTCCAGGGCCCTGAATTGGTCTATGAGTTGTAGACGCTGCATGGTTGTGAACGCGGTCGAGTAGTGGAATCGAGATCGGATAGACTTTTCGACACCGGCGGCCTCAAGCTCCCCATCGATTTCGTTATTGATCGCGCTTGGCGGGCTTTTGGCGATCATTTCTTTCATCTGTACTGTCGTGGCAGGCACGCTCAGGCCGGGGATGAAAGACATAGCGGCTTGCGTAAGAAGACCTCCACCAAACAGTTCGAGCGTCATTTCGTCGAGCAGCTTCTTCAGCACGGGATTGGCCGTCTCAGGATCACAATCGAGTTCGGTGGCCAGCTTCCGGCGATCGGGAGAGCCCGCCCGCCGGTCTGCCGGATCGATATACTGATTAACCATAAGGTCAAAACCTTTGGGGGCACGCTCGAGTATTTCGAATGGCTCGGTGATGATGAGCTTCAATCCTTTCTCCGTGTCTTTAAGCGGAGTGAGGATGCCATCGACAAGAAGCGGATCCTTGCTTAACTCCTGTGCGGCTTCAATCGATTTCAATTCGCGCAGACGCAGGTAAAGCATATCCCGCCCCTGCGCGGTGATCGTGCCGAAGTCCGAATTAACCGTGAACGCATATTGGTATTCCTCCACCGGAACACGTTCGGCAATCTGGTAGTTGGGTCCCCGAAGAATCTCTTTCGGAAGGATCAAAGAGGCACTAAACGCGAGCGCCATCTCGCCTTGGGACCGCCCGGCTGGGACCTTCGGCGTCGTTGCGCACCCGCAAAAGCCTGCCGTCAGAATCGAAATAACAACCGTCAGTTTCCTTGTACACATAACCGTTCTCCGTATATAGGATGATTGAAAACGCAAACAGATATACAGGAATTTCGCCCATACACGATCTAACAAATCCCAGAACTCATAAGAATCCGTCGTCTTACCGACTTGAATGATCTCCATGAGCTTTATACTATAAAATTTTAGGCAGAAAAAAAGTTATTATTAATATTTTTTATGATAATATGATATTATATAGAATAGGAAGATTGTATTCTTCCTAAGTTTTCCATCGGGCTCGGAATGTTCAGGAGTATTTCTAAGCGTTGTTAATGATAAACCCCAACTGGTAGATATCATGGACAATAGTAACACGGCCACCGTGGATTGGAAAGAACTCGACCATGACCGGCTGTGCCTTGTCATAAAAGGCCGTCTGGACGTCGAAACCACCGGCTCCCTCTGGCGAAAGATCCTCAAGACTATCGCCGGGACAAAGCCCCGGGAGCTCCTCGTCGACGCGTCCCAAATCGAGTACTGCGACGGCGCCGGAATCGGCCTTTTGTTAGAGCTCACGCAAACGCAGAAGCAGAACAACCGCCGAATCCAAATAACCGGCCTGAGCCCTGACTTTCAGCCACTCATGAAACTCTTCGATCCGGGACAGGCAGCCGAGCCGCCGCCAAAACACGCATCACTTGCTCAACGCATCGAGAGTCTCGGCAAAAAATCCGCTCGTCTGCTCCAGAATGTCAAAGCCCAGATCAGTTTTATCGGCGAGGCCTTCGTCAAGCTGCTGACCACCTTGATTCACCCCCGCACTCTCCGCTGGCGAGATACCTTTCTTATCGCCGAAAAGGCCGGTGCAAACGCTGTTGGTATCACCGCCCTGCTGGGCTTTCTGATTGGGATGATTCTGGCATTTCAATCCGCTGTCTCCATGCAGAAGTTCGGTGCACAAGTCTTCGTTACGGATCTTGTCTGTTTAGCCCTGTTTCGTGAACTCGGCCCCCTGATTACGGCGTTCGTTCTGGCCAGTCGCAGCGGCTCGGCCTTTGCCGCCGAGATCGGAACTATGAAGATCAACGAAGAAATCGATGCCCTGACCACCATGGGCCTGGACCCCGTCCGGTTCCTCGTGGTCCCAAGGCTCATCGCCGCCATCTGCGTGCTCCCGCTATTGACCATGTTCAACAACCTTTTCGGTCTGATCGGTTGTGGCATGGTCATGTCGTTTTTTGGCTCTCCGCCGATAACCTATCTGCATCGGATCCAGCAGGCGGCCACCATGACCGACCTATGCGGAGGTCTGGCCAAGACCTTCGTTTTTGGAGCATTGATCGCCGGTATCGGGTGCCTGCAAGGTATCCGGACCGGCACCGGCCCCAGCGCCGTCGGAGATTCGGCCACCCGCGCCGTCGTCAGTGGTATTGTTGCCATCGTGGTGGCCGACGGTGCTTTTGCCGTCCTTTATTACTTCCTAAATATTTGAGTGAAAAATGAGCACGGAAACTAAACCTGTAATTCGAGTCAAAGACCTCACAATCGGCTACGGTGACAACATCGTACTGAGGAACGTTGATTTCGAGATCCTGACCGGTGAAATCTTCACCATCCTTGGCGGTTCCGGATGCGGCAAGAGCACCCTGCTCAAACATATGATCGGCCTGATGCAACCGCTCGGTGGCAGTGTGCTCATCGACGGCACCGATATAGTCACCGCCCAGGGCTCCGACCGGCTCGGCGTCCTCAGGAAGATTGGTGTCGCCTACCAGAACGGTGCGCTCTTCGGATCCATGAATCTGATGGAAAACCTCTGCCTGCCCCTCGAAGAATTCACCGACCTGCCTAAGGATGCGATGGAGATAATCGCCAGGATGAAGCTCAAAAGCGTCGGACTTGAGGGTTCGGCCTATAAAATGCCCGCTGAGCTTAGCGGTGGAATGAGAAAAAGGGCCGCTATCGCAAGGGCACTCAGCCTGGATCCGAAGGTGTTGTTCCTTGATGAGCCGTCGGCCGGCCTCGACCCGATTACCTCGGCGCAACTCGATGAGCTGATTCTGAAGCTGTCGCACAGCTTAAAAATTACCTTCGTGATAGTAACGCATGAACTGTCGAGCATTTTCACAGTTGCCGATAGAGTCGTCATGCTCGATAAGGAAACTAAGACAATCATTGCAACCGGAAAACCAGCCGAACTGCGCGATCACAGTGACAATCCCTGGGTCCGGCAGTTCTTTAATCGTCAGGCGTAAAATGTTTTTAACACAGGACATGGGCGAGGCGTATGACCTTGCTACCGGCTAAAAATATAATTTGGATGGGTTGATTAGATGAGCATGAAACCAAACTACTTCAAGATAGGGGTATTTGTTATTCTCGCGACGGCCCTGATTTTCGGCGCAGCCGTGGTTTTCGGCGCAGGGCTCTTCGCTCAGGATAGGATATATTTCGAAACCTACTTTAGTGAAGCCATCAGCGGACTGAATGTTGGTTCACCCATTGAGTTGAGAGGCGTTAATATCGGCAAGGTCGAGAAGATCGCTTTCGTCAGCAAGATCTACGGAGACATGATACAAAGTATCGAAAAGACCACCAAATACGGCCTATGCGTCGTAGTCGTGGGTTCTGCACCTCGGGACAGTTGGCAAGGCCTCAATCTGGAACAGGCGAATGCTATGCTGTTGCAGATGGTTGCTCGTGGCCTGCGTTTTCAAATCACCTCAAACTTACTTACCGGTCAATCCTACATCCAGGCCGACTACTTCGATCCTGAGGAATTCCCTGCGTTCGAGATAGAATGGCAGCCCGAGCATATTTACATTCCTTCGGCCCCCAGCGATATGACCACTTTGAGAGAATCCGTCAATAGTGTTCTTGACACGCTCAAGAAAATAGACGTGGAGAAAGTCCTGGACTCTCTCGATAAGGCTATCAACGACGCCAATATGGGTGAATTGAGTCAGCAAGCTATAGGCCTCTTGAGCGAAGCTCGTCTGAAAGTCCGCGATCTTGACACCAAAACGCTCAGCACATCCGCCAATCAGGTACTCGCTTCCATGGACCGGACCGTCGTTGACGCCAACGTGCCCGAGCTTAGCCAACAGCTTCAGAGTTTCATCGCCGAGGTCCGCCAGACAAATGAGAACCTGCAAAAGCTGCTCGCCAGCCCGACTCCAACACAGAGCAATATTCCCGAAATGATCGCCCGAATTAATGCCGCGTTGTCTCGTATAGACAGGCTCATCGCAAATGAAAGACCGGAACTGGAAATCATACTGGCCAACTTCAGGGAAATATCGGATAACATCAAAGACCTGACCGGCAGTCTGAAGCAACATCCCTCGGAGTTGTTGCTCAGCCAACCACCATCCAAATCGGAGGCGTTGAAATGAAACTTAGATGGCCCAAATTGTACGTTTACTCGACTTTTATTGTGTTCTCAATAATGTTCACAGGCTGTGGCCGGACGTCTTATAGCAAACGGACATATATCCTTGATGCAGCCCGGCAGCCGGAGCCCGGACAAGCTGAAAGTCATGCCACCATCGATGTGCGCCGCTTTACTATCGACTCGGCTTTTGCCGACAAAGGTTTCGTCTATCGCAGGGGCGAGCATGAATATGAGTCCGACTTCTATAATCAGTTTCTAATCTCACCGGCCGTCATGATAAGTGAAACGACGCGGCATTGGCTGTGCCGCTCGGGAATCTGTGAAAGAGTCTTAGTACCCGGCAGCCGACTCGAATCCACGCATACACTTGAGGCCAATATCACCGCCCTTTATGCAGACGTTCGCGACAAATCTTCACCGAGTGCCGTCATGGAGTTGCGCGCCTTTCTCATCGCCAACAATAATAACGATGAATCGGTGATCCTCGGAGAAAGATACCAGGCTTCTTGTCCACTGCAATCCAACACACCTGAAGCCTTCGTCGAAGCCCTCGATAAGTGTCTTGCGGAAATTCTGACCAGCCTCGAAAAGGATTTGAAGAAAGAACTCTCGCCGACCTGATAGGCAATAACAACGACCTGGCAGTCGGCTTTTGTTTTATACCAATTGGAATTAGTTTTTGAGCTACACAGTCATTCCTGCGAAGAGCCTGCCCCTTTTGGCAAGCCCGGCCCAGGGCAATAAGCAATCAAAGCACTACATAATCCCCATAACCAGCTATGTGACAAGATTAAGCAAACTTTTACTATTCCCATGTACTGGGATCGGTTGGTATTACTGTGATTTCCACAGTATCATGGTCATACTCCCTGCCATCAAAAACATGCAGCTCAACTGTTGTGACCCCCGGGGGCATTGTCAGAGTTGGCGACCAACCTCTCGATATGCCTTCTTCATGATACCATTCGTATGTAAGCGGATCTTCATCCGGATCGTACGATCCCGAACCGTCCATTTGCACTACTGCGCCTCTGGCATAAGTTTGCTCTACGGTCTGGTCCGGACCTGCATCGGCAACGGGAGGAGAGTTGTGAGTACGAGGAGGCTGAACAGAGATATTCGGCTTAACGAACGACATCTCGTGGTCCTGGAAGATGCGCGTTATTTCGCTCGTGTAATCATAACTTTGAAACCAGCTATTCCAGAAATCGACGATGTCATCAGGTTGATAATCTCGTACTATTGTCCAAATTTTAGAAAGGGCTTTATCGCTTAGTGTATCTTCATTATCGAAACGGTCATCTTTATCATCGAAAATATCCCATAATGCACAGCAGTTCATATTCTCGAAAAACTCGCCTGGCTTGAAATGGTCATAAGTGTCTTCTTCGAGATCGACTTCAAGTTTTTTATCATTTTCCTCATCCCAGTCCTGATACCTGGTGTCGCCGGAATACGGATAATCGGTATCGCCGTACTGCGTAGCAATGCTGAACAGCGTAGCCCAGGACTCACGGAAGGCAAGATTTCTCGCCTCCTGATCTTTTCGTTGAATCGGATGATGTCGCAGGTCGGCGTTCCAATAGTGTATAGAATTATCGCCGACGGAACCCTGTGCAAAAAAATACACATCCGCGATGAAGTGACCATATTCATGCATAATAACGTCCCGGTCGCCCCTGTCTCCCTGGGCGATGTACATGCCCCGATCGCACGGATCGAAATACGATGCCTCATCCTCGCAGGGCCAGAACGTCGTTACTTCGGGCAGATTAATGTCGAAGAATGTTTTTGCCTTTTCAAAGCTTTCCATTATTGAATCATAAACCATAAATTCTCCGCCGTATTTATCGGCGGTCATATTGACTACTACAGACTCATCCCCAGGGTGCGGATAGAGGTCGCTTTCCATATAATAGATTTCATCGAACACATCGTCTCTTACACTGCACACCTTTCCCTCAATTTCAGGATAAGCGCCGATTGGGCTTTCGGTAAAAACCTTAACATATATATTCTGACTGCTCATCTCGTAATTCAATACGACAACGTTATAATTACCATCCTTATCCGTATGCGTCCTACCAACCACACGATCGTCATTAGGGTCTTCATTACCATCGGCATCATAAACTTCTACAAGAGCGTATCGTATCGGATGTACCTGACCATAATCTCTGGTTATATAAAACATTTGGCCGCTCACGTTACCACCCGAAATGACCAGATCGATTGTGTCTTCGGAACATCCAGTATTTTTCGCCATTCCAAATCCTATCGGACACGTAATAATCGCGCCAATATAGTAATTGCCCATAATTAGATTATAAGGTATCAAACATGTTGTCTCGTAACTGTGTTGCTGGCCCGGCGCTAAACCATCACGCTCGACATAACCTAAATGGTGATCATCCGTTGTAATAACAGTATCTATCGATGCATAATAATCAACAGCATAACCTTCTATACTCAATTCGCTGCCGTTCTTGATAAGGTTGTAAATAACAAGATCGTCACCCGGCGAATATTCGCCCGGTGTAACTTCAATGGACTGGAAAACAAGATCGTAACCGGCCGGATAGACCAGTTCGATTTTTTCTTCGGAGCATCCTGTATTATTCCCTAATTCGTATTCTTTCGGACATGTGACTATCGCGCCAATGTAGTAATTTCCCTCGGCAATATCGAAAGGAACCTGATACGTAGTATCATAACTGTGTTGTTCGCCAGGCGCCAACTCATCACGTTCGACATAACCTATATGGTAATCATCAGTGGTAATAACAGCATCTGTTGATATATAATAATCCACAGTATAACTATCTGCACTCTTTTCACCAACATTTTCAATAAGGCTGTAAACAATATACTCTTGGCCAGGCAGGTATCCGCCCGGCGTGATACCAACGGATTGGACTGCTATATCTATCGGCAGACCTACCCATACCGTGTCACCGTCATATTGACAAGTAACAATCACTTCAATATAGTAATCCCCCTCAGGAATATCGTCGGGGAATTCACACGTTGTAGAAAAACTGTATTCTCCACCCACTCCCAAAGGACCAAAATCTGCATTACCTATGCTATAATCACCCGCAAAATAATCGATAGTAAAGTTGTCTGAAGGACCAATCCCTCTATTTTCAAGCGAAACATTAACCTCGATTTGGTCGCCAGGTTTGGAGCTGCGATCAGCGGCATCCACACCTAGAACAACAAGATCGGTAGGCCTGAGGATTGTAACTGGACTCGATGAGCAACCAGTGTCGTTTTCCGGATTGATGTCATTCGAGCAATCAACCATAATCCCAATATAGTAATCACCACGAGGAATACCGCTGGGGAATCGAAAACTCTTTGTACCTGATTTAACTTCACCCGGGAGGAAATGAAAACCACCTGTGCCATTATGCCAGTCATCTTCCTCCGTGATAGTATCATCAGTCGATATGTAGAACCTGAGATAATATCTATCTGAGTCCTCGTCACCAATATTAGCTACCTGATAACTAATCATGATTTCATGGTGAGGCATGATCTCAGATTTGTTAATGCTAACGCTTTCAACCGCAATGTCTGGTCCAGCTTGAATGTTTGTGGCGAAAAAAACAAGAATAAGTATAAGGATAATTGGGCATTTTATGTTAAGAAATATTTTGTTCATAGTTTATGTCCCTCTTCAAAGCAGATAAATTCCGCCTGTTGTTTTTCTAAAGGTCTCGGTATCTATC
>Ga0265594_1001242_pt1 | contig 19993 bp, 22 predicted proteins | sample saktaG_11_FD_190147 | JGI IMG/M metagenome (GOLD analysis project Ga0265594, IMG submission 190147) | Saline water microbial communities from Sakinaw Lake, British Columbia, Canada - sak_2011_5_24_80m | ecosystem: Environmental > Aquatic > Non-marine Saline and Alkaline > Saline ... | reverse complement strand
GCCAGTCTCGGATAGTTATCCTCTCATACCTGTTATCTTTCTGCAATCTGACAAAAATTATTGTATCCCGGTCTTTATCTGTGATGAAATCTCTTTTCATCAGCCCCTCTTTGAGCAGGCATGTGTAATGGCAGCGTGCAGTATGGGTGCCCCATTCTGTCTTATCACCTCATTTCGTCAGTTACAGTATCTCCCGGTTCATAAAACCCGGGTGGATGGAAGAACCCATGATGAAACGATACGGATTTTTCATCTGTATGAGTATTTCAGGCGATTTTCAGAGTTGGAATTGCTCATTTCTCCACAGCAGATTGCCAGAATACCTGATATACCATCTGAAGCAGTATTCTTTTTGTCTGAAGATCTGAAACGATTTCGAAGATCTGCGTCACGGCAAATAGTATCAGCAGATCCCCTTATTTCTTCAACCCGGCTCGATCTCTGTATCCAGCAGCTCATTAACCAGGCGATTTTTACGGTAATAGGCATGAGATATGGGATAGAATGGAATGTAAAAAAAGCCGGGATAGCATCGCAGACACTTCTGGATATGATTATAAGTGCTGCAATCTCTCCTGCACCGCGGGATCCATATGATCCTGAACCTACAGCATTACCATCAAAGATGTATCAGGATCTGATTTTGGAACTGACAGAACTACTCGCAAGTCAGTCTTCGTTGTATTCAGTTGCATGGATACGACCGGCTGATATTTCTGAGGCATTCAGATTATCACTTACTGACCGGATGCAAAATCATGGTGGAATTGCATCAGCAACAACACGGGAAGGGGGAATCAGGCATCCTGAGTCTCTTCGTTTTGTGCACAACTTCGTGCAGGATAGTGAATATATTGCTGCTATCATCTCTCGTATAACAGAAGAGAGAGAAAACATACGGATATTTGATCCTCTCTGTGGAACCGGTCAGATGGCACTTGCTATCTGCAACCTGATACTACAGAGAGATACAAAAAACCCTACAGATTATACTTTGCCTGATGAGAAAAAAAATGAAATTATACGAGTATTTACCTTCCTTCATACCCATCTCGTCTGCTGTGATCCTGATCCAACCTTTGCATCAGCAACCCAGACAATATTGGGTCTTTTTGTGCTCTACCTGAAATGGAATGAGGCAGAAGCAACCAATCGGCCATCTGAAGCAATGCATACTGATTATCGGTTTTGTGTCAGGGCAGGCTCTGTTATCTTTGGTGATGACGTTATCACAGAGATTTTATCTCCTTTTTCTTCTCACCGTCTCCTGCTTCGTCTGCATCCGGTAGATCTCGCTGATATTGGAATGAATGATGAGGAAGGTTTTGATTGTATCATTTCCGGAGGATTTCCTGGTTTTTATGAGTTTCACCCTGATATCGACCGGTATCTTCAGCAACGATATATATCATATCAGAACGGGAGTGATGCAGGTCTCTTCTGGATTGAACGATCAATATCACTCCTCAAACAAGGAGGTCATGCATTTTTTATTACTGATAACCAGTGGATCAGGCGTGCATCTGATAGAAATTTCAGGGAATGGCTTTTATCTGCAGGAATCAGGACCATTATCAGAGATCCTGATAAACAGTCCTCTGTACATCTCCCCTGGATCGCTCTGCACCTCATAAAGGGTCTTTTAAAAAGAGATATCCGGATAATCAGAAGAAAATCCGATAGATACACTGATGAATCCTGTAATGATCGTACTGAGCAGTATACCATTTGTGTATCCTCTCTGGATTCAAAAAACGGATGGGATCTAGAGGATCCCCGGATATCATCTCTTCTTGCAGATATCAGGAGGGGAGGAATACCGCTTGAGACGTATCTGCTTGGGGAATTATTCACCGGCAGGTTGTCTCTCTCCTATCAAGGTCCTGGCACTCTTCTTTCCTTAAAGGATGGGACATTATGGGTTGAACAGGTACAGGACAACCGGGTGAGAAGAGATGAGAGTGAGCCGTTTCTCCTGATACCGGGAAGGGATCCGTACCTTTTTGGAATCATCAGTTCATCTCTTATCAGGTGGTATATGCAGGCGGTTAGAGAAAAAAATGCTACATCTGTCTCTTTATGGATACAGTCAGTTCAGCAGATTCCCATACCTGTTATTGATAGCACTGACCCGCTGCAGCAGTCCCGATTCAACCAGATAACCGCTCTTGTCAACCGTGAATGTTTTTTAAAAACTTCCCTTGCCTATGCACGTACATTTCATGATAAAAACCGGATATTGCAGAGTACCGTGCGAGTCAGACAGGAACTGAATACATCTGTTATGCATCTTTATCCTATCTCAAAAGAGGGGTGGGACCTTATTTTGGGATGGAATGAATGTCAGTAATTACATCCTGCCTGAATGTGATGGTATGATATCACTTCTTTTTCATACAGAGCCCAGGAAAATCCTGAGCATACGCTACTGATAAATAGTTGTGTATCTGATTTCCATCTGTCAGGAGTACCTATGATTATCAAACAGTTTTTCATTCCCGGTATCGCCCATTACTCGTACCTTATTGGCGACAATCGCAGTTGTGTGATTGTAGATCCGACACGTGATTGCGAATGGTATCTCTCTATAGCAGACGAACTGGAACTACAGATAATTGGCATTGTTCAGACTCATCTGCATGCAGACTTTATTTCAGGGTTTATGGATCTCCATGAGATGACTGGAGCTCCGATATATGCCCCAAAAAAGGCATCGTGTGCATTTGACCATGTACCGGTACACGAAGGAGATGTTATACCGGTTGGCAGTCTCTCGCTCTTTGTTTATGAGACACCCGGGCATACGCCGGAACACGTCTCGTATGTTCTGACAGATCCTGCCAGAGGAAAGGAACCAGTTGCCGTTTTTTGTGGAGACACCCTCTTTGTCGGGGATGTCGGACGACCAGATCTCTTTCCCGGAAGAGCAGAGGAACTGGCATCTTTGTTGTATGACAGTCTGCATAAAAAACTGCTCATGCTTCCTGACTATTGCGAGGTGTATCCTGCTCATGGTGCCGGATCTCTGTGCGGACGTGCACTCTCCAGGAAAGGGTCAACAACAATCGGATATGAAAGACGCTATAATCAGGCGTTGCAGATTACCAACAAAGATGAATTTGTCACATTTCTTACGACAAATATGCCTCCTGCACCTGATCATTTTAAAAGGTGTTCTGCTATCAACAGAAAGGGACCGGCACGTATTCACTCTTTGCAACCGGTTTTACCAATGACGGTTGATGAGATTGATACCCAGATACAAAAGGGTGCCATAGTTCTTGACTGCAGACGGTATGATGCATTTTGTGGCAGTCATATTCCCGGCAGTTATAATATCGATTTTGAGATGAACTTTGCAACCTTTGCAGGATGGATTATCCCACCTGATACCGGGATCCTGCTTGTATCACATGATGCAGATCAGGCACACAAAGCCGTAACCTGGCTTTATCGTGTCGGTCTGGATAATGTTGCCGGATATCTTTCTTTGGGTATACAGGAATGGGCATTACACGGAAGAGTAATATCTCATATCAGGGTCTGTTCTCCTCATGAGATCCCGTTATTGCGTGACATTTCTGACCAGAATGTCCGGATACTTGATATCAGGGATCCTGCTGAATTCAGACATGGCCACGTGCCAGGAGCAGAAAACATCAGGTTCCCTGATATCAGGGATCATTATGATGCCTTTGATGCCGGTGATATCATTATTGTTATCTGTGGGACCGGCATTCGATCCGGTATCATCGCAAGTTTACTTGCCATGCATGGATTTTTTCATGTCATCAACGTTGCCGGAGGTTTTATTGGATACCTGGCAGCGGGCCTGCCTGTTTTGAGAGGAGATGAGTCATTATGATAATTGAATTAATAACAATGCAGCAGTGGTCACCCTATCTTGCAGGGGCTGGAATAGGGATCCTTGCCTGGTTTACCTTTCTCTTATCAGATAAGGGTCTTGGGTGTTCGACAAGTTACCTTAAGACCTGTGGAATGGTAGAAAGCGGTCTTACCCGGGGCAGATCCAGAGAAAAACTTTATTATAAAGAATTTATTCCGTCTGTTGACTGGCAGTGGATGCTGGTTATCGGGATAATTATTGGAGCCTTTATCTCTTCAATTCTTTCAGGTACATTCCGGTTGGGCATAGTCCCAGAAACCTTTGGAGCACGTTTTGGGTTTGATCCTGTTATTCGATTCATCATTGCATTTATTGGAGGAGTTCTCATGGGTCTTGGAGCACGATGGGCACGGGGATGCACCAGTGGTCATGGAATCAGTGGCAACATGCAGCTCAGCACCGCAAGTCTGGTAGCATCGGTCTGTTTTTTTGCCGGTGGAATAGGAACTGCACTTATTATTTACTCACTCTAGGGGGTTTGCATGAATTATAAAGCGTTACATAAAAAAGGTACAGTACAGCTTCTCCTTGGACTTCTGATGGGTATTATCTTTGGATTTTTACTCCAGAAGGGAGGAGTGACTGAGTATGATGTTATTATTGGTCAGCTCCTGCTCTACGATTTTACGGTGTTGAAGGTTATCTTCTCAGCAGTTCTGGTTGGAATGGTCGGACTCTATATTCTGCACCACTTTGATCTCATTACCTATCATATTATTAAAGGCTCAGTTGGTGCCACCGTTATCGGAGGACTCATCTTTGGTATCGGGTTTGGATTACTGGGGTATTGTCCCGGGACCGCTGCCGGTGCTCTCGGGCAGGGATGGCTTGATGCCCTCTTTGGAGGGATTATTGGACTCATTATCGGGACCGGGATATTTGCGGCACTCTATCCACGACTGCTTTTTATTCTCAACTATCGTGAATTTACAAAGCCAACACTCTATGAATGGTTTCGTGTTAAACCCTGTATTTTCATCTGTTTCTATGCTGCAGGGATTCTTGTGTTTTTTTACCTGCTTGAGATGGCAGGCCTATAATCCTTCATTGCACTTTTTTTCGTCGTTCCAGACTGTAAAAACAATATATAGAGCCAGGAAGAGTATCTAGCAAATATTATGTACAGGCAGAGAAATAGTATATCATATGTACATGAAAGCTATTGGAATTGCAACGATTGCTGGTGGTTTTATCCTGCTGGTACTATCTTTTATCGCAGATGCGATTGCACAGCTTATTACCCCGTATGATATCTTCTCTATCGGAGGGGTTCGGGCAATGGATGACCCTGTTATGGGTCTTTTTTTTCTGTATCCCTTTGTCTTTGCCCTGATGGCCGCACTGGTATTTGACCTGATTCAAAAATCTCTTTCTGGAGATGCCGGTCACCGGGGTATGCTGTTTGGAGGCATTCTTTTCCTCCTCATAATTATCCCCAATATGTTGGTAATATTCTCATCTATGACTTATCCTTTGGGATTTTACCTCTCAAATATTCTGACCGGACTTATCGCGTACCCTCTTATAGGATTCGTGTTCGTCAAAATCTGGGAAAGTCATTCATTGTGAGAGACCCTTCTCTTTTTTGTGATAGGTAAGACTCTCACGTCCACGATGAAAACGTAATGTAAACCAGGGATAAATCTACATCCTGGACGAGTTTCTGCCATGTTCTCTTTTCTAACAACACATTCCTGGTACTTTTTCTGCATGAAGGTGGTCAGAAAAATGCCGAATCAGATATATGCAGCCTGAAGAAACAAAAGAGGCCAGGACCGGGAATTGAACCCAGATCGGGGGAACCACAATCCCCTAGGATGACCATTACCCTACCCTGGCACGATGCACTCATCAAATTACATCTGGCAGCTCATTAATGTATCTGTCAGTTTCTGATCCTAGTGATCAGATAGAGGTTTGAAGGGCAATCAGCGCATGATATGCCACTCCCAAACTCATACTGGTTTTGGTTTTATTGATGTTCCTGTACGTTCGGGAAGAGTTTATCTATCGTCATGCATCCATACTACTAGCATTATTGCTGGGTTCACTACTATCAGAGAGGTATACATATCTGATTTGATACCCGCTAAAATAAGCCAGAATCGTGGCAATATCAATATTTCAGGGGATGGTTACTATGGCAAAAAAGAAGAAGATAACAAACAAGGAGACTACATCTCATATCAGAACGCCTATCGTGTGTGTTTTAGGCCATGTAGATCACGGGAAAACATCTCTTCTTGATAAGATTCGTGGATCTTCAGTGGTGGACGGAGAGGCAGGGGCTATAACACAACACATCGGTGCATCTATCATCCCAATAGATGTTATAACCGCAATGAGTGGTGCATTACAAAAACTGGCAATTAATATTCCGGGACTGCTCTTCATTGACACACCCGGTCATCATGCTTTTACCACCTTACGGTCACGTGGAGGAGCTCTAGCTGATATGGCGATTGTTGTGGTTGATATTAATGAAGGATTTCAGCCACAGACTCATGAAGCACTCCAGATACTGCGAAACTGCAAGACACCTTTTGTGATAGCTGCAAACAAACTTGACCGGATACATGGATGGAAAGTAACAGAAAATGAGAGTTTTCTCACGTCATATGCAAAGCAGAATGACCGGGTAAAACAGGCCCTTGAGACCAGAATCTATGAGATAGTCGGGAATCTATCAGATATGGATTTTTCATCTGAACGGTATGACCGGGTGAATGATTTTGCACGAAATCTTGCCATTGTTCCAATTAGTGCCATTACCGGTGAAGGAATATCTGATCTTCTGATGGTTCTGATTGGACTTGCCCAACGATATATGGGAGATTCTCTTGCGATGACTACAGATGGCCCGGGCGTAGGTACTGTTCTTGAGGTGAAAGAAGAGAAAGGACTTGGAACTACTATTGATGTTATCCTCTATGATGGAGTCATCTCAATTGGGGATGACATAGCAGTTGCAACATCAGATGGAGGAGTGACCGTTACAAAGGTCCGTTCACTTCTCCAACCCCGACCGCTCAAAGAGATTCTTGTGGAAGAAAAATTTATCAGGGCACGATCGGTCACTGCTGCTGCCGGAGTAAAGGTAAGTGCTCCAAACCTTGATGATGTCATAGCAGGATCGCCGGTCAGAGTTATTGATGGAGATGAGGATGAGATTCGTGACGAGATTCAGCGTGAGATGAAGGAGATTAATGTCACTATCTCACCTGAAGGGCTGGTTATCCGGGCAGATACCATCGGTGCTCTTGAAGCGCTCTGTTCAGAGCTCACGAGCAAGGAGATACCGGTGATGAGGGCTGAGGTCGGACCTGTCTGCCGGCATGATGTAATTGAGAGTGAGACAATTAAAAATCCGTTTTATCGCGCCCTTATTGCATTTAATACAAATATTCTTCCTGACGCCCAGGATCTTCTTAAAAATCCGGTATATGCTGAACAGGTCCAACTCTTTGCCGGGAATGTCATCTATCATGTCATTGATGAATACTTAGAATGGCGTGATGATCTCAAGAAAAAAATGGAACAGAAACAGTTTGAGCAGATTATTTTTCCGGCACGTGTCACCGTGCTTGATGGATGCGTTTTCCGGCAGAATAATCCTGCGGTTGTCGGAGTCAGGGTTTTAGCAGGAACACTTCGAACCGGGGTAAATCTCATCCACATTGATGGAAGAAAGATTGGAAAACTAAAAGCCATTCAACATCATCGCGAGAGTATTGGCGAGTGCCATGCAGGAGATGAGGTTGCCATATCAATTGAAGGCGCAACGGTTGGCAGGCAGTTTGATGTGAATGATGATCTCATGGTTGCCATACCTGAACGGCATGTCAAAGTATTAGAAAAGGAGATGATATCACGTCTCTCTATCGATGCCCAGGATGTGCTTGCTGAATATGCCCTGCTCTTTCGGAAGGAAAATCCCTTTTGGGGTAAGTAACAGGCATAGAAGTATAATGAGATGACCGCTATAAAAAGCGAGATGCAAATATACCTTCACTTGTTTATATGTGTTGTACCGTCTTTCTGCCGTTATGCCACTAACTATAATATCTATCCCGGGCTATAGGTATGGAGACTGTTCAGACGGTTTGACTTATCTGAACGATGGGCCAATTAGGGAATTTCATCTAATTTCAGGACAGATGTCCACAGCGATCAGACAAAGAAACAATCCATCACGAATAATGAGAGAAATACATGGTTGATTTTAAGGTAGTACTTTCCGACCCCCAGTCCGGCATGGCATATAATATCGATGCGAGTGGAGCCGCTGCAGGGTCAATAATCGGTAAGAAAATAGGAGAAGAAATGGATGCGGGTCCCCTCGGATTTGAAGGATATTCAATCACCCTGACAGGAGCATCAGACCGAAATGGCATTCCGGCCCGAAAGAGTCTTCCATTTGCAGGGCGGCGCAGATGTCTTGTCACTGGTGGTGTTGGATTCCATCCTGTTTTTGAGGGACAGAGGCAGAGAAAGATGATTCGGGGATATGAGATTACATCTGATTTTGTTCAGATAAACGCAAAGGTGACCGGATATGGATCCAAAGCGCTCAATGAATACTTTGCACCCCCAAAAGAAGCAGAAAAGAGTGAATAATCAGGTATCATTATCTTTTTTTATAGTTTTTTCACGGAATGCATCAAGCAGATCCGTGACCCTGACACCACGCTGTTTTGCAACAATGATAAGAGCAGCATCTGAACGGATCTTTCTGTCAAATACGCTCTTAATCAGGTTCATCTCACTGATGACTGCTTCCTCTTGACTTCCTGATTCTTTACAGATTCTGTCTAATAACTGTTGAAAGGGATCTTCTATCTCTAAAACAGCTGATGATGGTTTATATCCCACCGGTATCTCAATTGTGCGAATGTCAAAGAGGGGACGTACGATGTCGTTATGTATCTCTATAAGCCCCTGGTCAACACCACGTTTCAGGATGATAGAAACCTCCTCTTTGCTCATAAATTTCTTATCATAGGCATAGTAATAGACGAGTTCTGAGATTGGTATTGCGTCTTTTCTGGTATGGTAAAATGGTGCGGCAAGTGTTTTTAAGAGACTCACGAACATTCCTTCCTGTACCTGTCTGTACCTGTACATACCATGACATACAGGTATTTTGTAGTATCATGAGAACAGCATCAGGTCAGATGAGATCTTTGGTGTAGTACAGATACCAGTCCTGTACATTTACATTCTTGTTTGAGAGATCTGTCTTTTGTTCCTGATGCAACAGTCTGAATAGATCGTTATGAAGGAGAGATATTAGGCAAGGCGCGGTTTTCAGGTGCTTGTTTGACTGCAAAAAAGTCTATGGGTATCAAATTCCTCATAGATTTTGTACGTGTCACGACGGTGTACAATGTAGCTGGTATCACTGGTTACGTTCCCTTTAGGGAATACAGAAAAAAAAGGTTACTCGATAAGGACAGCGTTTATGACGCCGTGTTGACCGGGTCTGCTCACAATGCGAGCGCGGCCTATCTCAGTCTTGATAATGGCTCCCTTGGTAAGGAGATTACGCCTGACATAGTTCGGGTTTGCTGTGTTTGCTTCTACATTCTCAATTTTTGTTTTCTTTGTCACACCGGTTGTGGTGTTGCTGACTGATGCAAATTCTGCACGAAGTGCGCGGATTTTCAGGTTTCCCCCATAGGTCCGGCTGAGTTTTCTTCGTTCTGCTCCGATGTGAGTATCTGCGGGAGCTGATCCAATTTCGTTTCTGCGTTTTCCCCGTGCCGGATGATATCGTCCGCCCGTTGATTTCCTGACTGATCTACCTTGCCATAACATAATTATTCTCTCTATCTCTTGTCTGTGGGTGTGGGAGGCTTTGTATGCGGAGCCACTGAGTCTTACTATTATGCCGTCTCTCGTTATATAAGGTATTTGGATCAGGAGAGAATTTCATCCACCAGTGGCATAAGGCCCTGTCCACTCTTCATATTTGTCAAAAAAACTTTCATATCGGGATTATATCGGTGCATATCCTGCTCCATCCGGGTAAGATCTGCTCCAACTGCCTCTGCAAGGTCTATTTTATTGAGCACACCAATGGAACAGTTGCGAAACATCATCGGGTGTTTATTGACGACATCGTCGCCCTCAGTTGAACTGACGACAACGATTCGTTTCTCAGCGCCGAGTGCAAAATCAGTCGGGCAGACCATGTTGCCGACATTCTCAATAAACAGGATATCAACAGAATCAAGTGGAAGATGGTCAAGTGCATGTTCGACCATATGAGCATCAAGATGGCATTCTTTTCCGGTGTTTATATTTCGTGCAGGAATGCCAAGTGCTTCTACCCGCTTAAAATCATCATCTCCATATACATCTCCTGCTATTGCTGCTGATGAAAGGTTTCTCTCGCGAAGCAGGGGAACAACATGCTCGATGAGTGCGGTTTTTCCTGAACCAATGCCACCGAGAAGATCAAAAGCCCGTACACCATGTTTTTGCAACAGTTTAGCATTATTCATTGCTATTTTGTTGTTGATGTCAAAAATGTCCTTCTCCATTGAGATATCAATATGATGCATAGTACTAACGTCATTACGAGATTGTTTATATGTTCACATCTCACATATGAATCGATGGAAAATGGGCATATCCTGTACCCATGCTATTTTGATGCTTCTATACAGCGCAGGTGTGGACGACGTGTCCCGCAGAGCCTTGCATCAGTCCGGCCAACGGTGAATGATATTGAGTCAGCACTCAAAGAAATGCATGTATCATATGAACGACAGGATGCACCCCACCCGGCATTCTGGTGGAAGCATGATGGCAGAGTTGTTGTTACGTTTGAGGGATCAAAGAATGAACTCATCAGGGCCGTTGCAGCAAACCTGAATGTGACACCAGTCCGTATTCATGGACGGAAGCGATAACGGTGTACGATTTTCATACTCACAGCCTCCTTTCTGACGGAGAGCTCCTCCCGGCTGAACTGATTCGCCGAATGGCAGTATTAGGTTATGATATCATTGGGATTACCGATCATGCAGATCTCTCAAATATTGCAGATGTTGTAAGTGCGATTGTACGTATGAAAGGCTCAGCAGAGCGATACCATGTCCGGCTCCTTGCAGGTGTTGAACTGACTCACATTCCCCCTGAAGAGATTGCGTTTTGTGCAGCTCTGGCACGCAAAGAGGGGGCAGATCTTATTGTTGTGCATGGGGAGAGCCCAGTTGAACCAGTTGCACCAGGAACCAATTATGCAGCCTGTTCCTGTACTGATGTAGACATTCTTGCCCACCCGGGGATGATAACTGCAGATGAAGCGGCGATTGCAGAGAAAAATGGGGTTTGTCTTGAGATTACTGCGCGAGGTGGACATAACCGTACCAACGGGCATGTAGCGCGGATTGCACAGGAGATGGGTTGTCGCCTTCTTGTGAACTCAGATGCTCACGGTCCCGGGGACCTGATGACCGCGCGCGACAGAGATCTGGTTGTACGAGGTACCGGTCTTTTGGGCCGCGATTGTGAAGACATACTCAATATAAATGCTTCGTTGCCGTTTTTGTAATAATAAAGATATAACGGTTTGGAATAACCTTATATAGATTTACTTTGTACATATATGTCTTGCTGAAGAACTCAGAAGGAAGAGTTTTTTTGGCGGGGGGAAACTGAATGGTCAGAGCGTTAGGCCGGATATCCCGGACCTATGGAAAACGAATATTAATTGTAGAGTGTGATGCTGCAAAACTTCCATATCTGTACGCTAAGGTTATTGACCATAGATGGAAGCCGATTGGAAAGCTTGTCGAGATATTTGGTAATATATCATCCCCATATGCCGCAGTCCTCTGTTCATCTGACAGTGAACATGTTGTCGGCGAAAAATTGTTCATTAAGTAAGTTGCTGGTGACGTTTGATGTCTGAAGAACTTGAAAAATTAAAAACCTTACAAAAAGAACGTGAGGCACTCAAGACCCGTCTTACCGGAAAGGTCGTTGAGAAGCAAAAAACGGTAGAAAACCAGAATGAGACGGTTTGCCCTGAATGTGGGAGCCGTCAGCTGGTTCATGATTATGAGCGTGCAGAACTCGTCTGCCAGCAGTGTGGACTGGTTCTTGATGCAGAGTTTATCGATCGTGGTCCTGAATGGCGGGCATTTGATCATGATCAGCGGATGAAACGTTCCCGTGTCGGTGCTCCGATGACCTTTACTATTCACGATAAGGGTCTCTCAACAATGATAGACTGGCGGAACCGTGACAGTTATGGTCGAGCCATCTCGTCAAAGAATCGTGCCCAGCTGTATCGTCTCAGGAAATGGCAGCGACGTATCAGGGTTTCAAATGCAACTGAACGTAACCTTGCCTTCGCTCTCTCTGAGCTTGACCGTATGGCATCAGCACTCGGACTACCACGAAATGTCAGAGAGACGGCAGCAGTTGTCTACCGTGATGCTGTTGACAAGAACCTGATACGTGGAAGGAGTATTGAAGGAGTCGCAGCAGCAGCTCTCTATGCCGCATGCCGGCAGTGCAGTGTACCCCGGACCCTTGATGAGATAGCAGAGGTATCGCGTGTCTCACGAAAAGAGATTGGCAGAACCTATCGGTTTATCTCACGTGAACTCGGGCTTAAACTCCTGCCGACCTCCCCAATTGATTATGTTCCACGGTTCTGTTCAGGACTCCAGCTCAAAGGTGAGGTTCAGTCCCGGGCAGTTGAGATTCTTCGTCAGGCAGGTGAACGTGAACTGACAAGTGGTCGTGGTCCGACCGGTGTCGCAGCCGCAGCAATATATATATCTTCGATTCTTGGAGGAGAGCGGAGAACACAGCGGGAAGTAGCAGAGGTTGCCGGTGTGACTGAAGTTACAATTCGAAACAGATATAAAGAACTGGCGGAGAAACTGGATATAGAGATTATTCTCTGATTTTTTTACATATGGGCTCGTAGATCAGGGGAAGATCGTTACGTTCGCAACGTAAAGGCCGCGGGTTCAATTCCCGCCGGGTCCATGTTTCGTTTTACGACAAGTATTTTTGAACTATTTGTTGTGGTGTTATGGAAATCCTGTGATATTGTCAGTCCCATCACTAAGAATGGTTGGATACACTCACTATCGGTAATGTACCCCTTTTGTCTGAATGTATTGGTTCTGTATGAACCATCATTTTCGGGCAGGGTGTAATTACCTTGACATTCTGATTTTTATATTGGCATATATCACGTTAAGAATTCAAACCGCAGAGGGCGGAACAGATGTCAGAAACTCTGCGAACTTTAATCCTTTCCAGGGTTAAATTGGTTCAATTTTAGAAATAGTATGAGGTTGAAACGGTCTCTCTCGTATCTCTGCGGTTAAATTAGTTAAATAGAGCAATTCAAACCGCAGAGGGCGGAGAAAGAGGTCGAAAATAATCAAGTATTCTAACATGACTATTTCATATCATTTGAAAAATTAAAAGAGCCATCTCTTTATAAACTCCCCAACGTAATTATTCTTTCCTATCATAGATAGTGGTGGTGATACGGCATGGAATACACAATTACCGGTGATAATCTTCAGATGGTGACCTGTACACTATCAGAAGGCGAAAAAATAAATGCTGAAGCAGGATCCATGGTCAATATGAGTGGAAATGTAAAGATGGACTCTCATATTGTAGGTGGCGTTTTAAAAGGGATTAAGCGGACACTTACTGGTGAAAGTTTCTTTCTTACAACATTCACTCCAGAAAACGGGAATGGATTTGTTTCATTTGCAGGAAATGCTCCAGGAAAGATATTTGTCGTTCATATAGACGGACCTGATTTTATTGCTCAGAAAGATGCATTTTTGTGTTCAGAACAATCGGTTAGTCTTGATATTGCCTTTACCAAGAAACTAACTGCAGGTCTTTTTGGTGGGGAAGGGTTTATTTTGCAACGATATTGCGGTGAAGGATTTGCATTTCTTCATTGCTGTGGAGATATCCTTGAAAAGACACTTGGCCCTGGAGAAGTTATCAGGGTAGAAACAGGCCTCGTTGTCGGATTTGAAGAATCGGTTTCGTATAGTATTGATCTTGCTGGTGGAGTAAAAACGGTTCTTTTCGGAGGAGAGGGTCTTTTTCTTACAACATTAACCGGACCTGGAAAAGTAATACTACAGTCAATGAACCTGAGAAAACTTGCAAACAGTCTGGTTCCCTTCTTACCAAAACCGACATCAGGTTCATCCTGAAAGACCCTTTTTTCTCTTTACGTTGTGTAGATCAGGATTTTTAAAGAATTCCACTGATATTAAGGTCATATGGGGCTGCTATCACTTTTTAAAAGAGAAATATCCCAATGAGAGCATATATATCGGCTCCCTTATTGCACTCAGTGAGATGACAGAATGAGATTGATTTTTCTGATACGTCCTGATTTTTTGAATAATGTCTCATGATATTATCTTCATGGTCCTGTTTTACCCCTCCTGCGTATATTTTTTACCCGGCACAGCCTGCAGAATTTTGTGCACCGGGATAAAAACACTGATTTAACAGAGGTAATGGAAAAAGTATGTAATCAGGCTGTATCTCATATCCGATATCCTGCTAAAAGTCAGATTTCCAATTCATGTTGATTATATGTGCTATACTCCAGAAGAATTTGCCCGGATAAAGAACATGTCAACAATTATCCGTGATGCACTTGGTGGGCCGATTATCGCTCTTTAATTAGAGTCCTGTTTTCACGAATTCATCAAGATATTGTAATAAGAGTGAGATATCCGTAATTTTAATATTCACGGCATGCAGAGGGTTCTGTTTGAAAATCAAGCTGGCCATTGTTATGATTGATAGGTACTGATGATATGACTTGTTAAGACCATTATGAAACAATTGGGATAAAAATATGAATCATTTTAATTTAAGGTTGCAAATGGCCTCATGGAAGGGTTAATAGCATTGTTCAAACGCTTAAACGCAGTGCCAGGGGTTACCGGAATACTGACAACTTCATTCTTATGATTTATGTAAGATACAGTCACCTTCCATTTGACCTGTCCACTTACTATAGAGAAGAGCCTTACGTAAAGATGGTACCCCGAGAAACAGCATTTTATTTGCCTGTCCGCAATATCCTTTGATGATTATTCACTAAAGCAGGTATCGATGGATAGGTTCCCATGTATGTACATGAGAATCTAAAAATATATCTATCTGAAAAACCAGGAATAAGGTACCGATTGCATTTGGGAGGAAGAGCACTTGAGATCATCAGTATCTATATGCACATCTGAAGCGAATGTAAACTGCATGGGTCATCGTCAGCTTATTAATTGCAACAGGGAAGAAATTATGAAGATTGCATCCCGGCATGGAGCATATAATATCAGAGTATGTGGTTCTGTTGCTCGGGGAGACGATACTGTCGTGAGTGATATCGATCTTCTTGTTGAAATGGAACGCGGGAGAAGTCTCCTTGATCTGGGTGCTTTTCTCATGGATCTACAGGATCTCCTGGGATGTCATGTTGACATTCTGACTGAACAAGGCCTGAAGAATAGAATCCGCCAACGAGTACTCAAAGACGCAATACCCCTATGAGAACGAACAATGACCTTTTGTTGGATATTCTTGATGCAATAAATGCTATCGAGAAGTATGCATCTCATGGGAGAGAAAACTTTGATTCTGATGAATTGATACAGGTATGGATTCTGCATCATCTTTTAATAATCGGAGAAGCATGCCGGATAATGCCAAAAGAAATCTATGATGCTGACCCGACAATTCCATGGAAAGGAATCATTGGGATGAGAAATATTCTCATACATCAGTATTTTTCTATTGATGCGGATATTGTCTGGGAGATGGTTATCAGGGACGTCCCCATCCTGAAAAAGAATATTACAAGATTGTTGAAAGGATTCTGATAGATAACATCCAATTGTCAGGTGAATTTATAAATGGCATCTTTTCCGGGGGTTCTATTGTTTTTCACGTGATATGGAATAGTCATATTATTATCACTTGATTATTTTCGACCTCTTTTTCTGCCTTCTGCGTTTTCTGCGGTTTGAATTCTTAAGGTGATATGATGTATTGCCAATTTAAAAGTTAGACGGTCCTGTAATTACATCCTGCCTGAATATAATGATATGATATCACTTGTTTTTCACCCAAGTTTGCCACTTCACTCAAATTCCTCATATTGTGGCGGAATAGAATTTGACAGTCCAGGTATTTGGAAAATTATCTTCCAAAATCCCCTCATTTTGGGCTTATATATCAGACGACAATGGCATTCGGACAATAAAACTCGCATTTCACTCACAAATCTAACCCAACTGTCAAATTCAATGCCGACTTTTTTGGAGATTTTAGGAGGATAAAGCACCTCCTTAGACCAAGTGGCAAACTTGGGTTTTCAGACAGAGCCAGGAGAGTGGATGTACCATATTGTGATTTCATCCTTTTTTTTGCCATCATTCAGGGGAAACGGCGAAGGACAGATTGGAAAAAAAGGAAGCAATGCACCATTTTGAAGTATATCTTCATTGCCATTCACGTTACATGAATAAGATAGATGGATGCAGATACCCCTGGGAAAAAACCTGTGATAAAGAGAAATGATCCCTGTCCCTGTCAGAGTGGAAAGAGATACAGGCTCTGTTGTATGAAAAAGGACCAGGATGCAAAGCAAAAGAAGGGTGTAGGAGGCAGATCAATCCCGGGCATGCAGAAGCGTGTGCCAAAAAAAGTTGATACACAGACACCATTGCCACCCATTCTTAATCCGATACCAGATTATGGCACACCTGTTATTACTAAACAATTATTCAAACCCCTGCAGAAAAAGGAGTTTTATGGCCCTAAGATCTTTGCGAGTGAGTTAAGCTACGGACTTGAATTCTTACAGCTCATAGATAAGCAGATGGCCTTGTTAGGTAAAAAAAACAAACCATTACGGCATAAAATACAAACCGCAAAGGATGCTGAAAGCTTGCTTGCCATTCTCTATCATGAACTGGATGTTGTATCAAAGCTGACTTTCATTGAGACGGCACAGAAATTCAGGGATGAATTAATTCCAATTTTCTTTAAAGACCTCAAAACCATTGAGGATGAGTGGGTCATGGAGATGATGATTCGGTGTATTCATTTTGATGCAGAACAACATGGAGAAGAGATACGAACGTGCATTCTTACTCCCCCAAGAAATCCGTACTGTCTCTCTCTTCTCTGTATTGAACTTGGTTTTTTGAAGAATACAGATGATCTCAAGATAATTTGGGATTGCTATCACTTTTTAAAAGAGAAATATCCCAAAGAGAGCATATATATCGGTCCCCTTATAGCACTCTGTGAGATCACAGAATGAGATCCCTTTTCTTTCCGGTTTACCCTCTGTTTTTGTATGATGTATTTTGGATAAAACATTCCTCTTAAAACATCTCTGTCCTGGAAAAACAGACGATAAAGAACAATTATCTACGGAAGAGATGAAGATCTCTCATATTCATATATTCTGGTCCTTTACAGGTATTTATCTAATTCATTCAGACATTGATGGTGGAATGGCTAAGATAACCATTTGATGATGATTGAACCGACTCAAAAAAGAAAGGGCAGATTATGAATTATATCTTCCCAAAGGTTCAGTAAAAGAATATAGGGAGGATAATCAGATTTTAAGATCTGTCAATTTTTCAAATGAGAAGAAATAATCTTATTATGCCAGATAATAAGAGGAAGTTACCCTCCCCGAGCCTTCTTGAAACCGGATTTGAAATTTTCACTTCATTCAGATGATATGAGAATATCAGGTCCGGTTCTTATTCAGCAATATCAACTGATATGACTGTCAATAAGGAGCAATGGGCAAAAACCTTCCTGTTTGAAATGATTATCCGAAGTCATTACATAATGGATTTTTAACATTCGCATTGTTACAAAGGACATACAGTCAGTAAGACTATATGTTTTATCATTTCGATTACTATAATAAAGTAATGAATCTTTAATGAGGGATGTTTGAATAGGAATAATTGTACATTGCCGTGAATTATAGAGAGAATGAATTATTGAGATTACTTCATTTCGTTTGCTTTACAGAACGCGTCTCCTATTTCCATAATTATTCCCTCTGTCAGATATAAGGTTTTATTCTATCTGATCTCTTTAGAATATTTTTTTGCAATCCAATGATATTGGTCTGACTCATTCAAAAGAGCAATAAAGAATGATGTATCGATAAACAATGGTTCAAGAATATTTTTTTCCATTGGAGTCCACTAATCCGATTCTCTCTCTTTTTTAGTGGTTCCATGGATATAGTTGATCATGCTCTGATGACCAATCATGAGGCCCTTTTACAGTGCCTGTATATCTATCCAGAACATCCCATAAATCCTCTGATTTTTCTGTATCATCAATAATAATTGAAAGGGTAACATCAATGTCATCTTTGAGATCTATTGGTTCAATGGGTTTAAAAACAGAACCCTTATAATGCGCACGAATTGTTTTAATCATCAACATCACTTGTGTTTTCTGATTCGTAAAAAGCTTTCATAAATCAGTATTGACACTGGAGAGTCTTTCATCTTTTTGAAATTGCAGTCACCTATCAATAACGAGGATCGATGAGATATCAATAATGAGATATCAATAATTGAAGTATTTTATAAAACAGATCTCACTACTGGGTACTAATCCCTTTCGATAGGAGATGTTTTTATTGCCCATGGTATTTCCCATCTGAATGGTGGCTCTGTCTGAACATGATGATATGGTATCACTGTTTTTCAGACAGAGCAATGTACTTAAGAAGATAATATCAGAGTTTATCTCAAAATATGGGGTTTCCAATGATTCTAAAAAAGAGAAAAGATGAGGGAGAGATATACTTATGAAGATACAGAATACTACTAAGTACATGGAATACCTGGCAGACCAGAGGGAGAATATCGGGAAACAATACCGTCGTGGTATGCTTCCTTATGGTGGAGCCGTTAATAGCCTGGGTATTATCACTATGGGTGTAAATGAAGAGGATTACCGACGAGATGTTGAAAAACTAAAAGCCATTGTATGAATCCCTCTATTTTCCTCGATACTACCGTATTTTTTGATTCAATTGATTATAACCGGAATGAAACAATCATCAATCATGAAAAAAATATCGGATATTCTCTTCAGACATCAATTACGGTCATCGGTGAAGCATTAACTCAGATGAGAGGGAACCCGGGCCACGAGCACTATGTTCCTGCATTTTTTACCCTGCTTCTTTGATGGAAGGTTGAGGGTTTTCATTTAATTTTTTTTATTTAATTTTCTTTTTTTATTTTTAATTTTGGGATGGCCTGATGGGATCAAATATCTGTAAAACCCGAATGAGGATGTAATGTATCTGGATAAGTAATCCAATATCTCCCCCTTTACTTCCCATATCTATTGTATATTGTGCTTTTGTGTCCTACTCCATCCACAAGCAGGACCTTATGTGATGTATCCTTAAGCAATATCACCCGGTATTCACCCACTCTGAATTTATATTGCGGTGGTTTGTTCCTGCCTCTCATCTTCTGAATATGTGAGAATGGATCCTCCTTTATACCATGTATTGCCAGGATAATCTTCCTCGTTATTTCTATTGGGAGGTTAGAAAGATCGCGATCTGCTGCTTTTGTATAATGAATATCGTACGTCATGTAACGTTGTACTTACGCATTATCTCATCTTCTGTCAGGGTTTCCCCTCTCTGATATTCAGCAACAGCCTCCCCTGCACGTGTTGCCCATCCCTCACAGATATCTGATACTATCTCTTCCCGGTGCTCTTTGAGAAGTTTTGCAATAACATCCTCATATGTTTCCCCGGGTTTTTTAATCTGATGTAACTGGTTTTTTATTTCGGTTGAAACTGGTATTGATTCACTCATACTATCCCATCTGTTCTGCGAGTTCATCAACGTTTTATCTCGATGCCGTATCAGGAATTATTTTCTATGATTAAGCAGCCCTCGTTATTTTAAACAGGTGCTCATCAGAGACTCAGCCCGGGATGATGTCTTCTCAATGATTTTCCTCCTCCGGAAGATAACAGAGAACG
>Ga0265594_1001241_pt1 | contig 19993 bp, 21 predicted proteins | sample saktaG_11_FD_190147 | JGI IMG/M metagenome (GOLD analysis project Ga0265594, IMG submission 190147) | Saline water microbial communities from Sakinaw Lake, British Columbia, Canada - sak_2011_5_24_80m | ecosystem: Environmental > Aquatic > Non-marine Saline and Alkaline > Saline ... | reverse complement strand
TCCTTCCTTCTTATCCACCCGCTCAACTCATCCGGCGATACGTGCCTCACGACAGTGTAGATTTTCCTTCGGCCCATGATTCTATCTGGGCCTTTATGTTTAAATAGTTTAGTTAGGAACTATAATTTGAGAGAGTTAGCTGGCTACCCTACTTACATCCCTCGTTAAACCCGGGCCTCTGCGGGAACTTCAAGGAGTGGCTATACAAATGTTACTGGTCTCTTTCCGGTGGAAAACGCCCGTGGTCGGAATCGGTAACCTTGGTTATCGCTAGCAGCAAGACTCCCGCTCGTCAGCACTACGCTGCTCTGCTAGGATTGGCGTGCAATGGGTGCGCGAAATCGCAGGCTCAGGACGGTCGTACCCCAATAAAAAATAAGAGAAAGGGAAAAAATCCCTTTGGTTCTTCGTTAGTTAGCTAGTCCATTACCTTCTTCAACGGGCTAATGATCCGCGGATATCCCACGGCCATCATGTGGCAGCCAGCCGCCGGTGTGCCCTTCAGGTACTCGAGGAAGTCGGTGAAGAACTCGACATTGATCCGGTCTACTTCCTCTTTCCTCTTTTCTTTATCCGCGATTTCCTTCGTCGTCTTTAAATTCGCCAGGTAGTCTGGCGGGACATCGACACCTGCGACGTACTTGTCGAAGAAATCGGCCGCGCCATAACTCTTCGCCGGAAAGATACCTACCAGAATCGGAACATCCGTCTTGCCCAATTCGTTAAAGAACTTATCGAGAATATCCTGGTAGTACACGACCTGCGTCTGGATGTATTCCACGCCGACGTTGATCTTCCGCTTTACCTTGGCGACCTCGGCCTTCAGGTGTGCCGCGCCCGGGGCAGCCGCACCGCCGACATGCAGTTTTGGCGGGTTGTGTATTTTGTTGCCGCGAAGATCCTTCCCCTCGTCCACCATCTGCCTGATCAGGTAGATCAGCGTGGTCGAGTCGAGATCGAAGACCGGCTTCGTATCCGGGGTATCACCCAGTGAGACGTGATCGCCCGCGAGCGCCAGGATGTTCTTGATCCCCAGGGTAGCAGCACCAAGGATATCGGACAGCAGCGCCATGCGGTTCCGGTCTGAGCACCTGAGCTGGTAGACGCATTCCATTCCGGTCTCGGACTGGATTTTGTAGGACGCCGCGAGGCTGTTCACGTACGCGAAGCTCTGCGGATTGTCCGTCACGTTACAGGCGGTCACCAGGCCCAGCAGGTCCTTAGCCGCCGCGATGGGCTCCTCACAATCGCCCGCCTTCTCCGGCTCCAGCTCACCCGTGAAGACGAATTTCCCCTCGCTCAATTCCCTCATTAAGTCGCTGTAAATTTCGTCAGGCATTTTTCTCACTCCTTACCCTTTTTCTCTTCTTCCGGCTGCTTCTGGAACATCATTGCCATGTATCCACTGATGGTGTTGAAGTTCATCATCGCGCCCATCATATCGAACATGCTCATCGGCTCTTCAAGCTCAAACAGCCGCGGCCTCAGGCATTTGCTCCAGTCGTGCGGCGCGCGCATCTTAACGAACTCATCGAGATCACCGAGTTTCTCCATGCGCTCGTAGATCTTGACCCAGGCGCAGTCCTTCTCAGGATCAATTTCACATTTGTTGTCCACCCGAACACCGCCGCACGGTCCATTCATCAATCCTTTGCCACAGGACGTCAAGGGGCAGATACCCGCGGTCTTACCCAGCTCACACATGCCGCAGGATTGGCAGGTCTCTTTGAACTTCTTCGGTCCGCCGCCGACAAGGCCAATCGCGTCGTTTGCTGGATAGACATGCTTCATAAGGCCCATTTCATTCTCGACAAATTCCGTCACCACCTGCACGCCATCACCGCAACTCATGACCAGAATCGCATCGCAGTTCTCAACGGCGCTCTTCTTTTTCTCTAAGAATATCCCAGACTTCTCGTTTTCACAGGCGCTCATACCCAAAGGCATGCTGATCTTGGTGACTGTTTTCCCCTCGCGCTCAAGGTTCGCTGCCATCTTATCAACGGCTTCTTTGTCCCCGGTATGGTAAAAGGTGGCGCAGCCGCCGCAGCCGAGAATTACTACGTCCTTCTTCCCCTCTAAGAACCCCAGAATCTCCTCCATGGGTTTTTGCTCTTGTGCTATCATCTATTCTCCTCCCTCTTAGTAGCATGTCAACTCCCCCCCTATATAAACTTTTCTATTTTATTCGAAACCTCGAATGACCTCCTCCAGCGGCTACAGCGAATTATCAGCGATCTACACAGCTAACGAATAGCTGAGCTGATTTTGTTCCAGCCGATTCAGGGACGCTGTTGGGACTCAGCTCGGGTCGTCGTTGATCTTTCGGGGAGGGGGCACCGTCTGAACGTCTGCTCGTGAGTGATTGTAGCAGCGAGGTGGCGGAAGGGCGTGAAATGCCTACCGTGGTCAGCGACGAGTATGGGAATGTAATCGAAGACCACGCCGCCCCCGCCCGATAGCTGCGGTCTCTATTCGGAGCTATGCCACCGTGCGAAGGGCAAAAGCTTATGTACCTTAAGAGATCGAATTTGTGCTCAAACCGGCTGAGTGATTATGTGTCCAGAAATCCATCCAAATCATCATAGAATCGTATCAATGACTTGAGCGCTTCATTGCCCTTGTTCACGGTGAAAAGTCTCATTTTTTTCCCTACGACGCATTCATTGACGATACCCTGCTGTAGTAAAGGCTCAACGACCCGTGCGACGCTGGAATGCGACAGCCCCGTAGCCGCTGCAATACCGGAGAGATAGCATAGCTGGTCACGATTTCTGAGCAGAAACTCCAAAACAACGATATGTGCTGTTCGCCCAAACAGCGCTTCAAAGGTGCTCATAGTTCTCAGCTCCGTTAGTGACATTACATAACAATTGTTATGACCTGATATTTAAGACTTTCGGTCATTTTGAAAGATATGATTAGCATACCAGTTTGATCTATGATTTATCTATATAGGTGTATACTGCACATACAAAAAATATTCCACATAACCAGAAAGTGTGTTTATCATAAAAAGTCTGAAGTGTCGATCTTGCACAAAATCGAAAGGTTTAAATGTAGTTGTTGGCGATAGATAGTCAGATTCGCCGAAAAAGCGAAAGTTCGTGAGGAGAGGAAAGAGGAAAGATGAGTGAAGAACTGAACTTGATATGGCTTGAGGGACAAGACTGTGCGGGATGCACGATCTCGGCCAAACAGGCGAGCAACCCGACGCTTATCGATGTTTTGACCGGTGCTATTCCAGGGCTTGACAATCTGAAACTGGTGTTCCATCCGACGCTGATGTTCGACTGGGGCGACGATGCGACGCAGATTCTCGTTGATGCTATGGGCGGGAAGTACGACCCGTTTGTCTTGATCCTCGAAGGAGCTATCCCTGATGAGGCAAAGGCAGATCCCGGTGTCTTCTGCGTAATCGGGGAGCATGAGGGGAAGCTGCTCATGCTGAGCGACGTGGTCAAGAGTCTCGCAGACCGGTGTGCTGCAGCTGTTGCTGTTGGCACCTGCGCGTCCTTTGGCGGGATTCCGCATGGCGCGCCAAACCCAACAGGGGCGCGGGGCTTGCTGGACTATCTCGGAAAGGATTGGACAGGAGCCCTCGGACTACCGGTCATTTGTGTCCCTGGCTGTCCACCGCGACCGGATAATATCGTGCAAATGTTAGGGCACGCGGTTCTTGCGGCCAGAGGCCTGGCGCCGCTTCCGGAGCTCGACGAGTGGCATCGACCGGTAGAAATGTACGGGCACCTGATGCACGAGCTCTGTTCTATCTGCGGGTTCTACGCGGGCGGAGTGGATGCGCACAACTTTGGAGATACCGGCTGCCTCGGTGCACTGGGCTGCAAGGGCATCATTACCCATTGCAATGCGAACACCTGGGCAGATGGCTACGGTGGGTGCACAACCATTGGTGTGCCCTGCTTCGGCTGTACCCATCCGGACTTCCCGGACCCGCCAACCTCGCCCTTCTTTGCCAAAGCGCCCGCAATGCCCTTCATTATAGAGAACATTAAAGGCATGCTGGCACACAGCGAGATGGGCTATCAGCGTCTGAAACCGGTGATCGAGCAAATGATGCCGATGTTACCAGAATTCATAGAAGAGCTCGAGAAGCTGATGGAAGCGGAGAAAGACAAGGGGAGGAAGATCTAAAATGTCATTCTTGGATAAGCTCAAGGGCGGTGCGAAGAAGGAAGAGGAAGCGCCACGCGCGGCGGGAATGTCGGGCGGCGAGCGCGAACTAACGATTGAGCCGATAACGCGAATTGAAGGGCACCTCGGTGTGCATGCGAAGATCGATACCGGCGCACGGAAGATCAAGGACGCATACGCCTACAGCCCGATGTTCCGTGGGTTTGAAGTAATCCTTGTGGGGCGCGAGCCCTCGGAAGCTGTCATGATCTCCCAGCGCTGCTGTGGTGTATGCCCGGTGCCGCACGCCACCTCGTCAGTAACCGCTTGTGACCAGGCCTACGGCGTAACACCGCCACCGATGGGCACTGCGCTGCGTGATCTCGTTCTCGGTGCAGAGCACCTCTATGATGCGGAAGTCGGCGTGGTCAACCTCGAAGGCCCGGACTACAGCGAGGTAGCGATGAAGAAGTTCAATCCCGCGTGGTGGGGCGAGGCGCAGAAGACGAAGGCAGAGCACAGCGCTGTGCACGGTTTCGCGACCGTTGCGGACATCATGACCGCGCTGAACCCGCTGGCTGGTGAGCTGTATCTCCGGTCCCTGCTGGTCCAGAAAGACGGGCACAACATGGCTGCGATCTTCGGGGCGAAGCACCCGCACGTGCATTCCTTTGTGCCGGGCGGTATCGCCAAGTTAGACCTCTCGATGACCGATCTGGAGTCGTACCTCACGCTCTTGATGCACCATGTGGCCTTTACCAAGGAGCTGGTGACCGCAAGTGACGATCTGCTCAACTTCGTGCTCGAGCAGGGTTACGAGGATGTCGGTGCGAGAGATCTGAACCTCGGTTCCGTCGGATCCTACAACGATCCCACCGCTTATTCTGCAGTCTACGAGGAGATGACCGACTGGGGCCGCAAGCGACTGATTTCGCCTGGCATCATCCTCAATGGCGATCTCGTAACGACCGATCTCGTGGAGTATAACGTGGGCGTACGCGAGTACATCGGCAGTGGCTGGTACGAGGAGCAGTGGGCAAAGGAATTCGAGACCGACCCCGCAGGGAATGCACTCGAGTACGAGCATCCGTGGAACAAGCGCACGCTTCCGCAACCCGGTAAATACGGTGATTGGGCTTCCAAATACTCCTGGGTTACCGCACCGCGGTGGAAGAACTGGAAGGGCGATGGCAAAGACTACTCGCTTGAAGTTGGGCCACTGGCGCGGATGTGGGTAACGGCGAAGGCGAAACTGGTACCTGAGTCCACGGGGAATAGCCTCAAATTCGAGCTACCCGCGGCACTGATTCCCGGGTTCAAGTACGCGGACAGTATGGCCTTCGAGTGGAAGATCCCGGCGAAGCCGAATGCGGTCGAGCGCGTCAGAGCACGTGCGTACTTCCATGCGTACTCTGCATACTGCATGCTCCAGTTGAGCATGAAGGGGCTTGAGCTCATGAAGGCGGGTAAAACTAAAGTCTGGACCCCCTATGAGAAACCCCAGGAGGGCATTGGCTTTGGCATGAGCGAAGGTATGCGCGGTGCGTGTACCCACTGGTGCGTGATGAAGAACGGCGTCATCGACAACTATCAGTACCAGGCACCAACGACCTGGAACGCCTCGAGCAGAGATCCTGCAGGGAACTCGGGAGCGTATGAAGAAGCGCTGATCCAATCGCCAATCACCGAAGCTGGTGATCCGGCGGGGTGGAAGGGCATTGACATCGTGCGAACCATTCGCAGCTTCGACCCGTGCCTGGGCTGTGCAGTTCAGGTCCACATTGGCAATAAGTTCGTGAAGCACGACCTAGTGCCCTACGCGGTACCGCTGTAAGACCTCCCGGACAAGATCGACCACCTTCGGCACTGCAGCAGCAACCGGAGGGGTCATTTTTTCAGCCATCGTGATCTCCTGGATTTCGCAGCCAAACACAATGGTGGTAGGAGGAAGCGTACCAATCGTCTTGGCATAGACGAGCAGGTCTTCTAAAGACGCTTCGCGGATGTCGTAGATGAAGGCATGCTTCTCTTTGTCAGAGCGCAGCTCTTCGACTTCCTCCGCCTTTATTTCCGTTTTATAAATCGTACCAGGTTCGCCGCCCTTTTGAACGGCGTCAATAAAAATCACCAGGTCATAGTCGCCGAGATCGGTAGCCAGAGTCACGCCGCACATGCCCACATCACGTACTTCCACATCACCGGGCAGCGCTTCCCTTTGCAGTGCTTCGACGGCATGGGGGCCAAAGCCGTCGTCACCCCGGTACTTATTGCCACTTCCAGCCACGAGTATCTTTGACATAGCTCCTCTCAGCGCGGTGATGCAGCTGAATGACGCACGCTGCGTTCTCAAAAACGCGTATTTCGTGAACAGAATTGGATGCTATTTAAATAAGAAGGTTAACAAGTTTAGGTAGTAGAACGGAAAGTCATGACGATAGAACTGCCAGATGTGCAAGCGTACAGTCCCGACATCAAGATCAACCTGACGCGAGTGGGTGTGACGAACGTGAAGAAACTCGTGGAGGTGGCACGCGGCGGCGGGAAACGCCCGATTGTGCTCGTCTCGGATTTTCATCTCTTCGTGGACCTCCCCAGTGATATCAAAGGTGCGAACATGTCACGGAACCTGGAGGCGATGTACGAGGTACTCGACGAGGCGATCAACAGCACGGTCTACGACGTTGAGGATCTCTGCAGTGGTGTGGCAAAGCGGTTGCTTCAGCGGCATGAGTACGCATCCACGGCCGAGGTGGGGATGAAGAGCGAGTACGTGCTGATACGGAAGACGCCGGTAATGAAAATTACCTGCCAAGAGCCGGCGATAATCCTTGCGGAGGCGCGAGCTTATCGAGACAAGACGGGCGGCAACGAAGGAAGTGTGCGCATCAAGAAGACGATCGGCGCAGAGATCACGGGTATGACCGCCTGTCCGTGCGCGCAGGAGCTGATACGCGAAAAAGCGGTGGCAGAATTGGCGAAACGGGGCATGTCAAAGGCGGATATAGACTCATTCCTGAGCAGCATTCCGCTGGCGACGCATAACCAGCGCGGACGGGGCATCATCACGTTGGAGGTCGAGGATGACGTCAGCATTCCGCTTGATAAGATCATAGGGATCATCGAGCGATCAATGAGCGCGAAGACCTACGAGATCTTGAAGCGGCCGGACGAGGCGATGGTCGTGGAGACTGCGCACCGGAGGCCGATGTTCGTCGAGGATTGCGTACGGGAGATGGCGAAGCGGCTGGTGGAGACCTTCGAGTACTTACCCGATGAGTCCACCGTGACCATCAAGCAGATCAACGAGGAGAGCATCCATCAGCACAACGCAGTGGCCGAGCGCGTAGCCACGCTGGGCGATCTGCGCCAGGAGTTGCGCGACGCGTCGTCAGGTTAGAAGCCGGGGTGGCCTAGTTGGTTAGGGCGCCAGACTCATAATCTGGAAGTCGCGGGTCCGAATCCCGCTCCCGGCATCCATTTTTAAAAATCAACAGTTCTTCCAGCTTAGACTCCAAAAAAGCACTTAGATTAAGACTCTTTTCCTTAGCAGCCGTCACTAGGCGCTTTCGAGACGGCGCTACGAACCCGGGAGATGAGTGCTGTCTGGTTCGTCACGGTGAGGAAGGAAGAGCACAAAGCGAAGCTGGCATGGTATCGCTGATCGCGATTTGCCAGTCAGCGTGCACCCGTATCGTTTTCGCCCTGTAGTATTGCCCTATTTATTACTCGACCTTAACCGTCTCCTTCTTCTGCTCCTCGTCGGCTTCGAGCTTCTTCTTGTACTCCTGGAGCTCCGCGATCTCTTTTTCGATCGCTTTGGTGATAGCCTTCAGGGTCCAGATGCGGCCTTCGATGATCGATGCAGCGACCTTCGTCGGTTGCGGGATCGCGGCCTCGAGGTTCTTGGAGACGTCGGTTGCGATATCGGCTGCGATCTTGAACGGTACGAACGTGGCGCCAATGAGCGTCTTGATCGCTTTGCCCAGGTCTTCGTCCCAGCCGGTGCCGACGGCGCAGTAATAACCTCCGAGGAGATGATACGTGCTGTGGACGGGGCACTGGCCGCAGATGCAGCCCTCACGTTTCAGGTCGCAGTCGGTCTTGCCGCGCGCGCAGAAGAGCCCTTCCATGCCCGTCTTCATGCACTCGTTATAACTGGGACAGCTCGGGCAGATGCACTTCTTCACATTCTCAGGGGTATCGGATACCTTCATCCTCTCATTCCACCTCCTTGCTTGTAGTACTATAGCACGAGGGCGGGTAAAAAGCTTTCCGCCTACCTGCTCGACGTCTGCACGGTGAGCCGGTGCGATTTACCGTTGTTTGAGGATCTTCTGCAGCTCGTCGATCCGTGCGTCCGTCTTGATCCCGGTCGCGGCGAAGATCGTGCGGCTGGCGGTGAACCCGTTCTCATCCAGCGCCTGGATCAGCAGTTGAAGTTGCGGTGGCGGGATCTTCAGGGCTTTGCAGAGCGCATGGTGCTCGAAGAAGAAGGGTATGTCCAGCTCGTGGATGCAGGTGTGCAGGATCTTCATCGCCTCCCGCTGCTGACCGAGCGCTCGGGTTGCCAATTCTGTATGGACACGCTCGCAGAAGGCAAAATCTTTGATCGGGTGGATATACAACGGCCCGGCGATCCGCATCATCGCGCCGCAGCACTCGCACCGGTTGGGAACGTTCAGATCAAGCATGTCTCGACAGGGGAAGGCGACCCGGTGGCCGCAGGCGAAGCAGTGCGCGATGAACCCGAGCCGTGAAACGGACGTGTCAGCCTTCTTCGCGCCTCGTTCTACCTGTACGATGAGCCGGATGAAATGTGCGGAGGCGTAGGAGAGTAACGGCTTAACGCTTTTGTCGTGCCGGGCAAGCTCGCGGGTGACGGCGCCCAACAAAACACGCGTGCCCATCTCGGCATGGTACTCGGTGTTCAGCGGTCGCGCGCCGTAGTTGCGCAGGCCGCCGGTGTGCGCGCCGCATAACGGGGCCGTGTCCGTGGCCGTCACGAGCAGCAGCTTTTTAGCTGACTGACAAGCGGCATCGAGAAAGGGAACCGGTGACCCGAACGGGTCGAGATCCACAATATCGTAATGCTTGCGGTGCAGCAGGACGTTCGCGTTCTCGTGCGATGCGGTTGCCACGCTTTCGACGCCGTTCACCTGAATGTTCCGGGTGATGAGCTCGAACGCGGGCGTGCTGTGGTCGTTGATGGTCACGTCCAAGTTACCGACCTCATGAGCAACGCGGACACCGCGCGCCCCGGTGCCGGCGAGTGCGTCGACATACTTAAGTGATTTTGAAGGCACTGAAGCGATAAAGACGGCGAGGCAGGCGACATCAATGTCTCGACAGAGCTCCATCCGGGGGTTGTAGAACATCGATCGGGTGAGGTGCTGCTGCGGGACAATGATGCGGGTGGTGCCTTCGATGCGCTCGGTAAACATGGATTAGTGGAATTAACGTTTTCGCACTTAAAAGTCAGTTTTGGATGCTTTGGCGGGTTTTGACGTGAAATACCGTTTAATTCTCTCCTGATCTTCGTTTTCCTTATCGCCCTTGTAGTATATCTCTATCAGCGTGACTTCATCCCTATCGAGGTTATATGCGTAGATTATGCGGATGCCACTTCTGCTTCCCCGCTTAAGATCTCGCGACCTGAAATGCAGGACTTTAAAAATAGGAGCGCTGATCTCCTCTCCGAGTCCTGAAATTCGAACGGTTCCTGGCAAGTGGTTGGGCAGCTCAGATTGTAACGCTTTAGAGAAAACTTCCAGGTCTTGGTCTATATTCCTAAATTTTTACGCAGTCTTTTCAGGTCATTTGCGAATTCATTTACCTGAAAGAACTCAATCATCTTCGTATTCTCGGACAGAGAACAGGGCGTCTCTGTAGAATACCAATTCGTAGTCTATAATATCGCCCTCGGCAGTTGCTTTATACGGTATGTCTCGGTGGGAAAATGCACTTATCTGTGTTGCGTTCATGCTGCAGCATTTTGCGATATCGTTATCGATGACCCAGAGCTCATTTGCGGTAAGCAGATTCAGTGATGGTTTTTTAACGGGGAGGAATTTCTGCTGGTCGAACGTGCCGAACGCCACAACAGCGGTCTCAATTTTACCCTCGACTTCTAATTCCCGCACCGCGTCGTCAAAATGGCTCGGCGCGGGCCCGTGCTCCAACTTGCTGTACAATTCACCGGTTAACTTCTCCTCGTACAGCTCGTAGTAATCGAAATCCGAGAAGTAGAGGAGCTTGAAGAGCACGGTCTTCCCGACGTTCTCCAGCGAGCCACACCTGAAGATGAGGTAATGGAGCACCTGTTTGAACTTCTCCTTATGAAACTCACTCTTGACTCGCTCCGCCATGTCTACTTCTTTTCTCCTATACGTATCTTACTTTCTTTTAAAAAACCTTTGTGCTCTTCATTCACGTGGAATGAAAAGCGATGAATAAATACGCAATCGCGATTTTTTACAGTGACGATGATGACGGTTTTATGGCGGTAGTGCCCGAGCTGCCAGGTTGTTCTGCCTTTGGCAACACGGAAGAAGCGGCATTGAAAGCGGTAAAAATCGCCATTGAGCTCTGGTTGGAGGTTGCAGAGGAAGAGGGGAGGGAGATATCGCAGCCTCGTGGAAAAGAAGTGCTCATTACGCTTTAGTTCTGGTCCAACCCCTTCGCCTGCACATTGTACTCGAGCTACTTTAGCAGCTCTCTGCGTTCGTTAATCCTGTTCCCTCGGATTCCAAGCGACCGCGGTCGATAGCTCGAACGCCCATTATCTCAGAACCAATCTCAAATTGGAGCTTGATCTGCAACAGTAGTGCAGGCCGAACCAGAAAGCGTTTATGCTACAGATTCATAAGCTACACGTACTCGTTACGTCCCGAATCTGGAAGAGGAATAATTAGAGAGCGATGAGACGATGACTTTGGAGAAGAAGATCGCGGCGGCCTTTAGTATGAGCGATGAGGTTTGGGCGCGGCATGCAAACCCCTGGAGCGGCCTGACGCGGTTCACCGCCCTACCGGCGCTCATCGTTGCGTTCTGGAGCCGTGTATGGCTGGGCTGGTGGGCGCTCATTCCTGTTGCCCTCGCGCTACTCTGGACCTGGCTGAATCCTCGCCTCTTTCGTAAGCCTGCGTCAACCAGGTACTGGATCTCAAAAGGGGTACTGGGCGAACGGGTATGGTCTAACCGGAATGAGATACCGGTGCCGGAGCGTCACCGTCGGGTGCCAAATATCTTGAGCGCGATCTCCGGGGTTGGTGGTATCTTTGTCATCTGGGGTGTTGCGACGCTTGCGATCTGGCCAACGGTATTCGGCGTTGCCCTCATTTATCTCGGCAAGCTGTGGTTCATTGATCGGATGGTCTGGTTGTACGAGGACATGAAGGATGCAACCGAGGAATACGCACGCTGGCTCTATTAGATTAGATACGTGACGTGCACCGCCCATCTTACTCATCGAACCCCAATCATCGCCTCGTTCACATCCAGCCCTTTCCACGTTACTTTGTATCCGAGATACGCCAGCACCTCGTCCGCATTCGTCAATCCCGTTTTTTCGATGATCGCACGCGCCTCCGCGTACTTCTCTAAACCCAGCAGTTTCTCCTTGAGCTGCTCAAGCAGCTCCTTTCGGACTACCGTATCCTTGAAGACCACGTACGCGGGATCCTTCACGCACTCCCTGACGGCTTCCTGACTCATTCCGCAGCCCCGTGCGAGCTCAGCGAGCGGGATAATATCGCCTTCCAGCTCTATTTGTGTCTCCTTCAACCGGGCAACTTGCTCCGTCACTGCCTCTTTTTCCAGTGATGATAAGTACCGGATGACCTCGCCCACGGGCACCTTCTTCGTGTACAGTATCAGCGGTTGATCGACACCGAACCCAAACGGTTCGGCGTTGAAACACGCCAGGTTCTTGTTAATCGCAACGAGCATCGTAAACGGCAACGATCCTATTTTCGCTAATTTCCGCTTGAGATACGATTCGGTCCAGAACCCGACGATCTCAAAGTACGTTTCAAGGTTTAATTCTTTATGCCGGAACTTGAAATCCGGGATGAATACGCCGCGCTTGGTGAAGAGCACGTCCGGCTCCCTGATCAATTCCCAGTTCTTCGCGATGGGTAACGAGACGAACTCGTTATAGAATTTCTGCTCGATGCTGCTGTCAAAGGTGGTTTCCAGGTCATCAGCCATCTGCTCGTCGCTCATTAGTAGCGGTCTATCGCGGCTATCCATGATAAAATGGTAGATCCGCGGCGTGTTATCCCGCCGCACAACGATCTCGGCGTCCAGTATCCAGTACTCGCTTCTGACGATGGCTGGTAATAGTTTCGCAAGCGCGGTGCCGTACCGCTCGCTCAGCTTCAGCAACGAAGAAGCACCCTCGATCCGTATCCTGTTCCCGTCCTCGGGCAGGTACATCAGTCCGAAATACTTAATCGCCCTGAAGAGCTCGGGCGCGTTTCCCGTAACCGTAAGCGTCATGCCCGTGGCCTTAAACAGTAACGTCTGCGCCAGCGAGAGGTTGTATCGTCTCAGTAACGCGTCAGCCGTGAGCGGCTCGAACTGCTCCAGAATGATCTCTGAGTCGCGATCCGCCCACAACGACTGCTCCAGCTCGTCTGCGGTGACCTTCAGGCTTTCTGCGACCTTAGCCATGACGTCAGCGCGTTCGCTTTGGCTGGTTACTGTAACGTGGCTGGCAGCCTCAAACACGGCGCGGCGTGCTAAAACAGGCTCGATTGCGAAATGAGACGCAAAGGTACATCTCCGTTCCAGCAACGTCCTGAGTCCGCGCACCCTTTTGAAGTGCAGCCCCTGCTCGAGCTCCTCGAGCAGCTCCTCAAGTTCGCTCTTCTTCGTGCCCGTGAAACTGCGGTAGACCTCGATCAGCTCCTGTGCCAGCTCTAAGTGCTCGACGTTCAATTCGATGAAATCAGGATAGATCCGGTCCTTTCGCGTGCGCGTGATGAGGAGTTCACTCGGGAGCATGTTTCGTACTAACAGATAAGAGCGTTTTCGTCGGTAAAAAATCGCGGGATTTGATTTATCACACGACTTCAACAGAATTCTTCACGTGGTTTTTCCGTCTGTCTTATTATAACGGGAACAGAAGTCATAGTGATCGAAGTTGACGTTATGGTCTCCGAATCAGGTTTTAGCGTGTCGGGATCTTCCATGTACTCTTCGATCAGATCTGCTATGTTCTCTTTGACCTCTTCCTCGGTCCTTCCCTGTGTGCCTATGTCAAGGAGCGGGCACGACGCAACAAACCATTCACCTTCTTTACTGATGAGAACAGAAAACGAAATTATGTCCATGTTTTTTCTTTTGTTTTGTTTTAAGCACCTTTACATTTTGCGCTAATCGTGCTTCGATTAAGATGATTCATTCAGTCTCGCTACTTTTCCGCCTCCTCGAAATCCCAACCTCACTGGTACCTTTCGAAACGATCTCGTACAGTACCGCAAGCTTACCTTCTCGTTTCCTGAGGATGCGACCTAACCGCTGCTTGTACTCGCGCTTGCTCCCGCTGCCGCTCAGAATAACGCCAACCGAGGCTTCCGGCACGTCAATGCCTTCCTCCAGCACTTTCGAGGTGACGATCGCGTTATATTCACCGGTTCGGAACCGGTCGAAGATCTCCGCACGCTCCTCTTTCGGCGTGGTGTGCGTGATCGCCGGAATGAGAAACTCCTTCGAGATCGCATAGACGAGCGAGTTATGCTCGGTGAAGATGATCGTGCGTTCGCCGAAGTGCGCATCCAGGATCTTCGCCAGTGCCGTTAACTTCGACCGCGAGTTCAACGCGATGCGCCGTGCACGGTTCCGCGCCAGTAACGCTTCGCGCGCCTTAGGATCGCGGCCGGTGCGCATAACGAACCGCTGGAAGTCACGCGGTGTGCGCAGCACGACGCGCCTCTGTTTCAGGAACTCGGTGAATACACTGTAATAGCGTTCGTACTCCACGCGCTCGTTATCCGTCAGGTCGGTCACAATCTTCCGGGTGGTATATTCCGCCAGGTGCGTGCCGGTCAGTTTCTCAACGCCAATCTCATAGACCTTGCCGCCGACCAGCCGCTCCAGTTCGGTATGCAGGCCGTCCTCGCGCTCGTACGTCGCGGTCAAGCCCAGCCGATACGGGGCGACGAACAGCTCCGCGATAGTCGAATACCCGGGCGAGGGCAGATGGTGTACCTCATCAAAAATCAGGAGCAGGAACCTGTTCCCAAGCTCTTCGGCACGCAGATACGCGGTATCGTAGGTCGCAACAGTAACGGGTTGCAGATCGTGCGCCTCACCGCTGTAGGTGCCCACCGCGATTTTAAGCGCCTTTTCAAGCTCACGACGCCACTGCCGCACCAGCTCCAGGGTCGGCACGACCACCAGCGTCGGCACGTTCAGCCTGGCGATTGCCGTAATCCCGATGACCGTCTTGCCCGCGCCGGTTGGTAAGACGAGAACGCCCTGCTTCGTGCGCAGCCAGCGCGTCAATGCGTCCGTCTGGTAATCACGCAGCTTCACAGTATCGAGTAACGCAGGCATCGGCGGGACGTCCAGAACGTCATCCACGTAGTCGAGCCGGGAGAGCTTCAGATATTCGATAACATCTTTGTAGAAGAGCGGCAAGCACCGGTAAACGCCTGAGCGCGCGTCCCAGACGGTGTGCGGCAGTTTGAAATTGCTCGTGATGGCGAGCGTCCCTTTCTCGTAGCGTACGGCGATCACGGTTTCTCAGAATTAATTAGATTAGTATAGTAAGGAGTGAACGATTAAATGATGAGCTCGTACCGGCTTCTTTGTTACACAAAACAGCGGCGGGCACGCATGACCTCATTGAGCTATATAAGCTCCTACAGCTTCTGTTCATATGGCGATGAGTGGCGAAGGATCGTACTTTAATGAGGCCGTGGAGACGATGGATCGCGGCGATCTCGATGCGCTTATCGATGAGCGTATTCGCTACACGGTCAGCTATGCGAGCGAGCATTCGCCCTTCTACCGGCAGTGGTTCCGCATGCATAAAATCGATGCAACGAGCATCCGCTCGCACGAGGACCTGCGCGAACTGCCGATTATCACGGGCCAGACGATCCGTGAGCACCAGCCTCCCGAAACGTCTGAATTTCAGTTCAGGAGCCTCGACTGGCGTGAGATCTTCACGCTCCACGAGACGAGCGGCACGAGCGGCACCCCCAAGGCCTTCTTCCTCTCCTGGGCCGACTGGCAGCGGTATGCCGAGAAGTACGCACGAATATTCGTTTCACAGGGATTCAGACCTGGTGATCGCGTGGTTGTCTGCGCCTCCTACGGGATGAACGTGGGCGCGAACACGATGACACTCGCTGCACAGAAGATCGGCATGACCATCATCCCGGAAGGTAAGTGCGCCTTTCCGTTACGTATCATACAGTCGTACAAGCCGACGGGTTTAGTGGGGAGCGTCTTCAAGCTTTTGCGGCTCGCGCGACGGATGCAAGCCGAGCATATCAGACCACCGGACTCGAGCGTTGAGCGGCTGGTTGTCGGTGGTGAGAGCTTCGCTGACGAGTCGCGCGCGTATCTCGCGGAGCTCTGGGGTTGTGATGTCTACAATACCTACGGGAGCACCGAAGGCACGATGTGCGGCGAGTGCACTGAGCTGAAGGGGCTCCACGTGCCCGAAGATATGGTGCATCTGGACGTGTATGATCCACATCTGGCGGACTTCGTGCCCGAAGGCGAGTGCGGTCGTATTGTGCTTACCACGCTCCTGCCCGTGGGTGAGAAGTGCGGGACGCTCCTGCTCAATTACGATACGGAGGATACGACCGTTGTACTCTCACGAGACCGCTGCACCTGTGGTCGAACGCATCTGCGGATCATGAACCCGCAGCGCGAGGCTGAGACCTTCTGGGTCGCCGAGACGCCGTTCAACCGCGTGGATGTCGAACGCGGCGTCTTCCAGCGTGAGAACATGGAGTACCTGACGGGCGAGTACGAGGCGTTCCTGTACGGTGGCGACGATGAGGGCGAGACGACGATGCGCGTGAGTGTCGAGTGCTTCGACCCTGATAAATGCGACCGGAAGGTGATCGAAGAGAACTTTCTCAAAGCGTTCTTTCAGTATAAGCAGCGGCTGGCCGAGGCGCACGCTGAAGAGACGTTTAACATTGTTTTCAACTTCGTCGGGCCTCAGGGCCTGGAGCTGTACCGTGTCAAGGGGCGCCCAAAACGGATCGTGGATCGAAGATAGTGCCGTTTCCGCCTGTGCAATGTATGCGTGCGCTACGTCCTGCAGTCGCTGACCAGCTCCGCTTCGTTCTCCCGCACCAGTTGCTTGACCAGCTCGAGCTCTTCACAGGACTCGAAACGAGCTTCCGTTTTCGTTAATACCGCTTCAGCCGTGAGGGAAGGCGCCATCCTGATATAATCCAGCACGTAGTGTAAATACCACGCCGTTACGTAAGCGCTCCCCTTACGCTGCGTGAACTGCAGCTGGAGGAACTTCGGGATCTTCATGATCGTCTCGAAGTCGTGCGACCAGGCCAGCGGCAGAATCAGCCGCTCACCTTCCCGTTCACAGAACTCCCGGAACTCCGCGCAGGAATCCGGGAAGTCGCTCAGATAATTCACGAACCGCGTAACGTCCTCAGACAGTCCCAGCCGAGCCGCCCACTTCTCGTGAACGTCCCATGACGGCATAGCTCTTCAGCGCACGCGACTGCCCGCAGGCACGTCCTTATCCGGATGCATGAGAATCGGCTTACCACCGACTTCCACCGCCAGAATCATGCCGCGACTCTCGACACCCATCAGCTTCGCCGGCTTCATATTCGCCACCAGGGGCACAAGCTGCCCGATCAAAGCCTCCGGCCTGTACTCGTCCGCAATCCCGGCGACGAGCTGCCTCGTCTCGCTTCCAAGGTCCACCTCCAGTCGAAGCAGCTTCGTGCTCCCCTTTACCTGCTCCGCTGCAACGATCTTCCCGATCCGCAGATCCAGCTGTGCGAACTCCTTCATCTCTATTATCGCTTCTTCCGCCATGCTCTCGACCTCTTTCTATCGCTAAGAAAGCAGTTGAATCACTAAAGTATTGCGCTTTTTTCCTTTCCCGCAACGGTCGCTCGCAACACTCAGGCCCAACACCTTGTTACAAGCAGCTCATGCTCTTCGATCCATGGCGTGCCGTAGCGAAGCAGAAGCGGCGCGATCGCAGCAGTGACAATGAGGTTACCGATGAGCCAGCCGGTGAAGATGCTCGGGACCTCCGACCACGATGCGAGTCCACCGAGTCCGAGCGTCGAAGCGCCCCAGGCAGCTCCTGCAAGGTTATTGAGCAGCCACCCGAAGCCGATAAAGACTGAAAAGTCACGCTTTGTCCTCAAGCCAACATCAGCATTGAACGCTTTAAACGCGGCCAGGGGTATCAGCACCTGCCAGACTCCGCCAGCGACCAGTAGAGATTGATCCCAAAGGGCATGCCACCGAGCCAGCCCGCGCCTACGATGCAGCCGAGATACGCGGCAAGCACTCCCCAGCCGCCGAACCACAATGCGAAGACGATTATGACGGCCACGGAGAAGTATAATCCCGAGCTACCGAGCCCAATGGGACGGGCGAGAACGCCGAACCGCGCCAGGATCGTATTGATCAGCACGAGCGCCGGGGAGATCGCCAGATAGGTGCGGAGCGCGCGTTTTTTAGCTGCTTTATTTTCTTGCATCACCACTCTAGCTCATCCCAGTCCGTCTTTTTCTGCTGGTTCCCGCGCCTCACGCCACGAGTTGTATCGTGTACACGACACCCAGATATTCGTCCCCGGTATAGAGCGGTGCTATGACGAACCTGCCCGTGTTCCCTTCGATCAGGGGAACCTCGAACGAAGTCACCTCGCGAGCTTCGATCGCTGCCACGAGCTTCTCACTTGCTGGTGTTCGTCCGGTACGGCAATCATAATTGGTGAGGCTGTTCTCCTCGGGGTAGCCGAACCGGTTAATGCACGACGCATCTGCCCACTGGATCGCGTAGAGTCCGGGATTGGCCTCGTAAAACTGTTGCAAGATACTGAGCGTCTTGTTTCTGTCCCCGGCGGCCATTGCACGCTGCAGCTCAACGTTCTGCGTCAGCGCTCTGAGCGCTGCCTCCGTGGAGAGCAGGCCCAGTTCAGACAGACCGCGCTGCACCATCGACGCGTCGCCTATCACCACCTGTGTCACAACCACACGCCAGTCCGTACCGTAGAGCCCCACCGTCACCCAGGACGCGCTCTTCTCGACCGGTGCGCTCATGCCACGCCCGAGGAACGTGTAGCTCCCGGAGCCCGACTCGTTGGCCGCGATCTCCGCACCCAGTGCCAGTAGCTCCGGGAACGGCTGGTACAGGGGATCTGTAAAGAGGTTCCGTCCTATCTCCTCCACGTCGGGATCATAGAGGATGAGCCCATCCGTCTGCATGACCCAGACATCAATCGGGAAGCCCTGTACCTCCGGCGCAATGAGCGTCGCGAGCAGTGATCCCGGGCGAATGAGTATACTGGCCGAGCCACTCAGTTCACCATCCGGTGCGAAGATGGGCCATTGGAGAGCAGCGGCATCGAAGCCCTCCGCCGCACGGAACGCCAGGCTGAGCACCGGCTCCTGCGTCTCCTGCAGCCGAAGTACCTGCTCCTGATCACTGATATCCAAGCCCTCGTATTCGCGGTACGCTTCCGGTTCTACCGCTACCATCATGCCATTCGGATCAACGGTGCAGCAATCGATTACGTACGGGTGGTTGTCACACAGCTCGTTCAGGATTGCGCGTGTCTCGGCGCTCTCGAGACCTGTGTGAGCGAGATCCTCGGCTGCGGCCGCAAGATCTGTGTCTATACGATCCAGAACCGTCTGGATAGCGGATTGAAGCGTGAGTAATACCAGCGGCACTTCAGCTTCCGAAAGTGGAGCACCAACGATGAGATCAAGATCTCGTATCGAATCGTTAAGGGTGAACACCGCCCAGCCCTCGGGCGCTGCGTGACAGAAGACGACCATTCGTTCGCCCCGATATGCCGGTGGGATGCATAGTTCGTACCGGCCCCGGGCATCCGTGGTGGTGTTAGCAACCGCTTCGCCGAGCGGGGGGAGATACGCGAATGAGGGCTGCTCGTACGTAAAAACCGCGACTTCTACATCCTGCGCCACCGCGCAACCGGTCGAATACATGGTGACCGTGCCCGAGATCGTGAGCGTCGTCTCTTCCGGTTGGATGCAGCCACCGGCCATTCCTGCGAGTACAAGCAGACAGAGCCCCAGCGTTAGCGGTTGCGTGCGCATCTCAACCATCCAAATACTTTTAGCCGCCGCGATACTTATAGCACCTCTGCGTCTTATCTTCGTTGCTCATCGCATCGAATTGTTCTCGGTTCTTTACCTTTGCCGCAAATCGCTCGTGCCGCGGCGTAGAACAAGGAAGGCACCAAGTATAAGTATTATTAGATCGGACGGTGAAGAGTCATCTATGACCGCTTCTGTAGTGGCATGCACGTGCGATTCGAAGCGCCTGGTACGAAACTTCGCGCTGTTCTGCGTGTTGACGCTCATCAACGCGCTGCTTGTCAGGTACGGTGAGCTCTTCAAGCCTAGCGAGTTCGGCCTGCCCGGGATCTATCTCGCCGTTGGTGTCATGATAGCATTCGGGCTCTGGTTCGGGCTCTGGGGTGTGCTGGCCGCTTTTGCTGGCTATCTGCTCGGCGCCAGTCTACCCGCAAGCGTGCCTGCCACGGTCGGTATCGCGCTAGGTCTGGCAGATGTCGTAGAGGTGCTGATACCGGTCCTTGCGTTCCAGTTATTTGCTGCCGATGCGGGGCTTCGGACCTGGCACGATT
>Ga0265594_1001237_pt1 | contig 20018 bp, 19 predicted proteins | sample saktaG_11_FD_190147 | JGI IMG/M metagenome (GOLD analysis project Ga0265594, IMG submission 190147) | Saline water microbial communities from Sakinaw Lake, British Columbia, Canada - sak_2011_5_24_80m | ecosystem: Environmental > Aquatic > Non-marine Saline and Alkaline > Saline ... | reverse complement strand
CCCTTTTACCCATTGCCTTTCGCCTTTCGCCATTTTATGATTTATCCTTCTTCAATAATAACCTCATCATTGTCTGTTGTTTCCGCTACCTTAACGCTGACTTCTTCCCAGAAAGACGATGGGAGGTTTTTGCCGACAAAATCAGCCCGAATGGGCAATTCCCTGTGTCCTCTGTCGATGAGAACGGCAAGCTGAATGAGCTTGGGCCTTCCGAAATCAATCAGTGCGTCCATGGCCGCCCTGATCGTCCTTCCAGTGAAAAGGACATCGTCCACAAGAACGACTTTTTTGTTATCTAGGGAAAAAGATATATCTGTTTTTCCCAGTTTCGGTTTCCTTTTGGATGTTAATATGTCATCCCGGTACAAGGTAATGTCTAAAATGCCGAAAGGAATTTCAACCCCTTCAGCCTCGGAAATCTTGTGGCACAATCTTTTTGCCAGAAACATTCCTCCTGCCCTGATTCCGATTATGACCAGATCCGTAACACCCTCATTTTCCTCCAGGATTTCACTGGCTATTCTCGACAGGGATCTGTCTATCCCCTCAGCATCCATGACCACCTTTTTTGTTTTCACCATTGCCCTGCCTTCCGGTTTCTATCAAAAAAAAGCCTCCCCATGAAATGAGAAGGCTTTTTCCTGCTCTTGAAGCTTAAAAAAATATTGATCATCTGTCATCCTGTTTCAATATCCACATTCAGCTATGAAATATACCAATGCTCATATTCAAAAGTCAACTTATTTTTGCTTGCCCTTCTTAATGAAGGATTTTGGCCAATCTGTTCCATCTGACGTTGTGTTTTTCACCGTTCCAGGACCAGTATATGATAAATGCCCTACCAACGACGTCCTTCAAATTTACGAAACCCCAGAATCTGCCGTCGTAACTGTTGTCCCTGTTATCTCCCATGGCGAAGATGTGCCCCTCAGGAACCTTTACCGGGCCAAAGTTGTCACGTGGCTGCATTGATCGGGGGAGAATCAGGCTGTCCGTAAAGACACCATACGTGTCATCAAACGGGGAACCGTTAATATATATCTTCTTGTTTCTTATCTCTATTACATCTCCCGCGACGCCTATGACCCTCTTGATAAAATCCTTTGTTCTGTCCATAGGGTATATAAAAACGACAATATCACCCCTTTGGGGTTCTTTAACAGGAATGAGAGTCTTTCTCGTCAGGGGTATTTTTATTCCGTAAATGAATTTATTAACAAGGAGCCAGTCACCAATCTGGAGGGTCGGAATCATAGAGCCGGAAGGTATTTTGAAGGCCTGTACGATGAATGTACGGATAAAAAGAGCTATAATGATAGCAATGAAAATGGCTTTTGTGTATTCTTTAATTATCGTTTTTTTATTCTTTCCCATATATTAATCCTTTCATCTTAACGATTTCGCAAAAAGTCAAAAACTTGCCAAGTTGTCATTCCCGCGAAAGCGGGAATCCAGTAAATACACGCAGTTACGGCTTCCCGATCAGGTCGGGAATGACAAAACGACAGAAATTCGGACTTTTTACGAGACCATCAATCTTAATTCTTGGCCTTTAGCCTTTCGCCTGTTTACGAATATATAGATGATAGAGTTATGATTGTCATAACGATGGCAAAAAATCCTTTCAGCAACACCCCTGACTCTCTTAACAATAAAGATCTATAGCCCGTTCTGAAAGCGGGTCTCAGATTCTTCTCGTTAAAATATTCAACAAAAAACGTGCCGGCAAAGCCACCAAGAAACATACCGATGATTGTGCCGGGTCCCATTAAAAAAGGAGTTAGTGCTACTGCTCCTGTAATTCCCCCAATGAGGGATGCTATGACTCCTTTTTTTGATGGACCGAATCTTCTGGCACCCGAAGCTCCAAGCAGAAAATCGAGGGTTTCCGCAAGAAGAGATATGAATACTAAAATAATAATTATTTTAAAACCAATTTTCTCGAATCCTGTAACCCAGGAGTAAATTATAACATCTGCAACTATCAAAATCGTACCGGGAAGACTAAATATAATGGAGAAAACTCCGGCAAAAAGTATGAGAATAAATATAGTCAACCATGCGATTTCAAAAGGGGACAAGTTACCTCTTCCTTTTTTTCCTCGAAGGCTTAATGGATTCCCATGCCAAAATCGTGGGGCTGGCGATAAATATCGATGAATACGTACCTGTGATAATTCCCACAAGAAGAGCAAAGGCAAAATCATGGATAACGGCACCACCCAGAAAAAATAGAGCGCCAACCACAAGGAGTGTTGTTCCCGATGTAAGTATCGTTCTGCTTAATGTTTGATTTATACTTGAATTGACTATCTGTTCAAGCCCCTGCCGTTTTATTGATTTCGAGTTTTCTCTTACCCTGTCGTATACTACAATGGTATCATTTAACGAATAACCGATGATGGTCAGCAGTGCCGCGATGATGGGCAGGGTAAACTCTTTATCCAGGAGGGAGAAAATCCCGATGGTAATAATAACATCATGGGTAAGTGCGATAATTGCCCCAACGGCATAACGAAATTCAAACCGCCATGTTATGTAAATTAATATTCCTATCATGGCGTAAAGCATTGCCAGCATGCCTTTTTGCCGTAAGTCGGCTCCCACCTTGGGGCCGACAACCTCGACCCTTCTTATCTCGAATGCACCTTCAGGATAAGCGGTTGCCAGCGCTTCCTCTATCATATCCGACAAGCCTTTAAGTTCAGCGGAAGATTTTTCTGTTTTTACCAGGAATTCATTGTTGACCGTGTAACCAAACTGCTGGATAACGCTATTTCCAAGATTAATTTTTTTAAGGGGGCTTCTTATATTGCTTACAGTCGTTGGTTCATGAAATTTTATCTGCACAAGAGTTCCACCCGCAAAATCAATTCCCAGGTTGGGTCCCTTATGAATGATTAGTGACAATATACTGATGACTATCAGCGCGAGAGAAATGAAAAAGGCAATTTTCATTTTCCCGACAAAATTGAAGTCAATCCCGTGTTTTATAAATTCCATCCGTGTCTCCTCGATAACAGGTTCAAGGGGAAAGGAACAAGGTACAAGGAACAAGGAAAATATTGGCCTTTATCCTTGATGGTTTCGTGAAAAGTCGAATTTCTACCTTCGCGGGAGTGACTCGACTTTTGACTTTTTACGAGTTCATCATCCTTTATCCTTGAGCCTTTGACCTTTAACCTGTTTTTTATATACTAACCGTTTCAATCTTTCTGTACCAGACAAGATAGTCAAAAATAATCCTCGTTACAAAGATGGCAGTAAACATGCTGCAGACGATACCTATGCTGAGTGTCACGGCGAAGCCCTTTACCGGTCCGGTTCCAAACTGGAACAGAACTAAAGCGGCGATAAGGGTGGTAATATTCGCATCTACAATAGTAACTAATGCCTTTGAATACCCTCCCGCAATGGCGGCCCTTGGTGATTTTCCCAGGCGCAGTTCCTCCCTGACCCTTTCGAAGATAAGAACATTGGCATCAACGGCCATACCTATCACGAGAACGATACCCGCGATTCCGGGGAGGGTTAATGTAGCCTTAAAGGCGGCCAGAGCACCGAGGATCAAAATGATATTCAGTATGAGAGCGATATCGGCGATAATTCCAGAGTATCGGTAATACCATGTCATGAAGAGAATAACCAGTATGCCTCCAATAATTATGGACATTAGCCCCTTGTCGATGGAATCCTGTCCCAGAGACGGCCCGACTGTTCTTTGCTCAAGTATCCTGACCGGTGCCGGCAGTGCGCCTGCCCTGAGGACAATGGCCAGATCCCGTGCCTCTTCCATGGAAAAGGTTCCGGTAATCTGTGCGTTACCACCTGAAATTCGTTCCTGTATTACGGGAGCGGAATGAACAATGCCGTCCAGGACAATGGCGAGGCGTTTTTTGACATTTTCTCCTGTTATCCTGTCGAAGTCTCTTGCACCCTGTGAATTGAATTTTAATGCAACGTAGGGTTCTCCGAACCTGTCGCTTATCTTCACCATGGCATTTTCAAGGGAGTCACCGGTTAGAAGGGTTTTTGCCTTGAGTAAATGGGGTATTTTTCTTCGCACGCTCGTTGTCTTATCTGTCTTGTGCTCATAAGCTATAATGCTTCCCGCAGGAGGAACACGATGTTTGAGGGCCTCGTCCAGGCTGTGTTCTTCGTCTACAAGTTTGAATTCCAGGAGGGCGGTCTTTCCGATCAGGTTGATGGCCCTCTTTGGGTCTTTTATGCCTGGAAGTTGTATGAGAATACGATCATCACCCTGGGGAATTATTTCAGGTTCTGTGACCCCGAACTGATCTACCCTGTTTCTAATGGTTTCAAGGCTTTGTTCTACGGCAAACTTCTTTATTTCGTTAGCCTGCTTATCCTTTATGGTCAGATGTACCGTTTCTCTGTCATCTGTCCATTCAGAAGATTTTATCTGAAGATTGGGAAAAGAATCTTTCAGGACTTCTCCGAATCGGTCACTCGCTTCTTTCGTTGGTAATTCCAGTGTTATTGTGTTGCCATTTATACGATCCATGTGTCTGAAACGTATTTTCTTTTCCATAAGAACGTCTTTAAGGGCGTTCGAGATTCTCTCCATTGCGCTTTCAACGGCTTTATCTGTTTCGACTTCCAGCACCAGGTGCATTCCTCCCCGAAGATCGAGACCGAGGTGAATCTTATCAACGTGATCCTTCCACAGGGAGGGTAGATATTGCGTCATTGAAGGTATCATATAAAATAGCCCAATGAGAATCACTATGACAGCGATAATCCCCCTCATTTTAATATTTTTCAGCATCCGTTATCCCTCGACTATTCTTTTGGTGATTTTTGCGTGACAGCCGATATGTGGTTCCTCGAAACTTTTACTCTGACTTTATCTGAAATCTCGAGAGTTATAATATTGTCTGTGAGGCCGGTAACTTTTCCATGCAGCCCACCGGTCGTTATTACCATATCTCCGTGATTCAAATTATCCAGCATCGCTTTCACTTCCTTTTGCTTTTTTTGCTGGGGTCTAATCAGCAGGAAGTAAAAAATGGCAAAAATGGCAACCATTAAAATAATAAAATGCATATCTCCTCCAGGGGCATCTTTTCCCCCGGCACCCCCCATTGCGTATGCCAAACTATTCATCTTGTTTTTCCCTCCTTAAGTAGTTTCAAGTTTCATATTTCAAGTTTAAAGTTTCCATGTCAGTCGTTACCCGACTTCTTTAGAATTGAAGCCTTTCCTGAAGGTTTCATAGTCATCATTTTTTATGGCTTCTCTGATTTTCTCCATCAGATTTGTAAAATGCCGGACATTATGAATTGTATTCAAAATAACCGCCAGGATTTCCCTGGCAATAAACAGGTGCCTCAGATATGCCCGGGAATAGTTTTTACATGTATAACAGTCGCACTCACTGTCGAGTGGCGATTCATCATTCCGGTAACGAGCGTGCTTTATAACAACCTTTCCGCTGTTTGTAAATAACATTCCGTTTCTTGCGTTTCTTGTGGGGATAACGCAGTCGAACATGTCAACACCGTGATAGACGCATTCCACGATATCTGCCGGCATGCCCACACCCATGAGGTATCTGGGTTTTTCTGCCGGCATGAGCGGAACGGTTGATTCCATAATATCCATCATAAGCTCTTTTGGTTCTCCGACGCTTAAACCTCCAAGTGCATACCCATCAAATCCGATGTTTGTTATTTCTTCGACCCCCTTTTTTCTCAGTTCATGATACATGCCCCCCTGAACAATTCCGAAAAGGGCCTGATTGTAATTTTTTCTGGCGTCTTTACACCTTTTTGCCCATCCTGTTGTCATGTCCAGCGATTTTTCAGCATAATCAAAGTCAGCAGGGTAAGGAGTACATTCATCAAAACACATCATGATATCGGAACCAAGGGCCTCCTGAATTTCTATGGCTATCTCAGGACTTATAAAATGTTTTGAACCGTCTATGTGTGATTGGAATTCAACTCCGTCGTCTGTTATTTTCCTCAGCGTACTGAGACTGTAAACCTGAAATCCACCGCTGTCGGTTAGTATCGGATATTTCCAATTCATGAATCGGTGCAGTCCGCCCAGGTTCCTGATCAGATTGTGCCCCGGTCTGAGATACAGATGATACGTGTTGCTGAGTACTATTTCTGCTCCCAGTTCTTTCACTCTTTCAGGAGTAAGGCCTTTTACCGTACCCTGAGTACCGACCGGCATGAAGACAGGTGTATTCACCTCACCGTGGGGGGTTATTATCTTGCCGAGGCGCGCGTTTGAGTTCCTGTCTTTTTTTAAAAGTTTGAATTGAAAATCCATAATATTTTTCCGCCTAAAGATCAAAGGAACAAGGAAAACATTGGCCTCTATCTTTTGCCCTTTGCCCTTTGTCCTTGAACCTTGAACCTTGAACCTTGAACCTTGCTCCTTGTACCTTGTTCCTTTAACCTAAATGATGAGCATACAATCTCCGTAGCTGTAAAAACGAAACCTCTCTTCTATTGCCTTTTTGTAGGCTTTTTTTATCAAATCCGTACCTGCGAAAGCACAGACAAGAAGAAAAAGGGAAGATCTGGGCAGGTGAAAATTGGTTATCAGCCTATCTACTTTCTTGAATTTATAACCAGGGTAAATGAAAAGATTGGTATAACCCGAGGAGGATTTTATCTTTCCCCGTTTGTCAGCCAGTGATTCTAAAACTCTCGTTGAGGTTGTTCCGACGGCTGTTACTCTTTTTGCTTCATTTAAAATTTCAGCGGCCCCTTCACTCAGTTCAAAGTGTTCCTCATCCATAATATGGTCTTCCACGCGTGCCGTTTCTATGGGCAGGAATGTTCCGTATCCTACGTGCAGCGTTATCGGTAAAATCTGGATTCCACGATCTTTCATTTTATCCAGGATGCTCTCAGAAAAATGCAGACCCGCAGTAGGTGCCGCAACTGAACCGGGTGTCCTGGCGTATACCGTTTGATACCTTGTGAGATCGTGAAGATCTTTTTCCGCTGTTTTTCCCCTTTTTATATAAGGAGGCAGGGGCGCCCTTCCGTGTTCCTCGAGAAAATGATCAAACTCAAGATCCGTATGGAATTTGAGGAGCCATTTCTTGTCCGAAATCCTTTCTGTAATCTCGGCCCAGGATCGTTCGTTAAAAACAATTTTCGTTCCGATTCGCACCCTTTTTGCGGGTCTCAGCAATACTTCCCATGACTGTAAATGCGGTGTTTCCTGATCTTTTCGTGACAGCAGGAGTGTTTCAATCATTCCACCCGTCGATTTTTTTCCAAAGAGTCGTGCCGGAATGACCTTTGAATCGTTGATGACTAAAACATCATCCATTTCTAGGTAGTCGGATATTTCGTGGAAATATTTACACTCTATAGATCTATGTTTTCTATTTACAACCATCATCCGGGAATAATCCCGTGGTTCACAGGGGTGTTGGGCTATTAATTCTTCCGGAAGGTTAAAATTATATTCTTCTACTTTCATATCGATATGCTGGGGGAGATAATCAAAACAAATTTAAAAGTCAATGAAATTATTAATTTCTTCCGAAATAGACAAGAGTCAGACCTATCATGACTGCAAAAAATCCAAAAATTCTCAAGGTTCCGTCAGGGATTTCATGCACTTTTAAGAGATATGCCTTGATCTTTTCGGGAAAAGCAAAATAAGGGAGCCCCTCGATTATTAAGACCAGACCTACAACGCAGAGAAAGAATTTCATTACTTCATCCCTAACCCAGATAAACTGGAAATTCGAATTTAAGTTTTGCAAGGACTTATCAGTCATAAAAAATTCTTTTGCCATTTTTGCAAGAATTTTACAACTAAGGAACTTGCATATTATTTACACTTCGAAAACAACCATCCAGTATCCATCATCCGGCATGGCGGTGTATTAATTTTCTTATATTTCTTTATTCTTGGATTGATCCCACAGATCATCCATTTCTTTAAGAGAGGACTGAGAAAGACTTTTGCCCTGTTCTTTCAGTTTCGCTTCAATAAAAGAAAATCTTTTTACAAATTTCTTTATGGTGGACCTAAGGGCGTCTTCCGGATTTACCTTTATAAATCTGCTTAAATTTACCAGGGTGAAGAATATGTCGCCGATTTCATCTTTTATCTGCTCTTCATTCTTGCTGTGAATAGCGACCTTGAGCTCTTCTATTTCTTCTTCGACCTTTTCAATGACGCCTTCTGTATTCTCCCAGTCAAAGCCTGCCTTCGATGCCTTCTCAGTGATCTTTTTTGCCATTAAAAGGGACGGCATGGAATGGGGTATACCATAAAAGATTGAATCGTCTTTATCTGTTTTCCCCTCAGCATGTATTTTTATGTCTTTCCAGTTGGATTTGATCTCCTCTACATTTTTAACCTTTTTCTCTCCGAAAACGTGCGGATGCCGGCGGATCATCTTTTCCGATATCTCTTTTATTACATCAGATATATCAAATTCACCGGCTTCCTCAGAGATTTTTGCTAAAAAGAGAACCTGAAAAAGAAGATCGCCAAGCTCTTCTTTCAGATCCTCAGGAGATTCCCCGTCTATTGCATCAAGAACCTCGTATGCTTCTTCTATCAGGTATCGCGCCACGTCTTCTTTTTTTTGTTCTCTGTCCCACATACAGCCATCCGGGGCCCTGAGTCTGTCGATAATTCCTGAAATTTTCTGAAGATCCCACTTGTAATGTTTTTTCAATTTTCTTCTCTTTTCCAATGCGTATTATTATGATAGGCGAAAAAATCTCCTTCTAACATGAATGAGATAATCTGTCAAAAGTACTATATATTTAACCCAGCTTTTGCAGCAGGTATCGTAGCGAGACGCAGAAAACCGTTCGGCTGAGCGATTCGACGGTTCGACTGAGCTCACCGAAGTCTGAGCTCGTCGCAGGCTCACGCCGAAGCCGCAGCGAATCGGGCAGCAAGAATTTTCAAGTCGCAGTCTTCGGTGAACTCAGCCGAACCGTAGATTGCTGCCACAAAATCTATGTTGAAATATGTGTCATCATGTTTTGTTTTGTCTTGACTTTTTTGAAGGTAAGGTGATAATGGAAAATTCCTAATTTAGTGTTATTGAGGGTTTCGTAAAACTCTCTTGGACTATCATACAAATGTTGTTTATTTTAAAGGAAAAGGAGGAGTATCAATGGCAGAGAAAAAGACAAAACTGACAAGGGCTGAAAGGCTCGAAAAGACGCAAGAGGAAAACCTGAAACACTGGATGGCAGAGGATGAAATTCTGTTTAAACACCGCGAAGAAGCATATAATGTTGGTGGTCAGAAACAGATAGATCGTCTTGCAAAACAGGGCAAGAAATCGATGCGTGAACTTATCTCCATCCTGATTGATCCGGGTACCGAGTACTTTGAAGTAGGTCTTGATACTGGCTATGATATCGGTTCGAAAAGAATTTACGGTGGAGAGATCTACGAGCAGGAGGGACGGGGCCATATACCCGGAGGCGGTTTGATTACGGGTATTGGAAAAGTCCATGGTATAGACTGCATGATCTTTGCCAATGAGAACCGTTATGCCGCGGGTACATATTTCCCCATTACACTGAAGAAGCACATGCGGGCCCAGGAAATTGCCGAGATGTGTGAAATTCCCTGTATCTACCTTGCCGATTCGGGCGGAATTTATCTTCCCCTGCAGATAGGCAGTTTTGCAGATCACAATCACTTCGGAAAAATGTTTTACAATATGTGCCGCATGTCTGCCAAGGGAATAAAACAGTATACGCTTTCCATTGGTGGAAATACCGCCGGTGGCGCATACATTGTTTACCTGGCCTGTGAATCGATTATGATAGAAAAAATGGCGTATGCCTTCCTTGCAGGTCCTCCCATGGTCAAATCCGCTATCGGTGAGACCGTAACACCGGAAGACCTCGGCGGTGCCTATGTCCATACACAACACTCCGGTGGCTGCGATCATATTGTAAAAACTCAGGAAGAGGGAATACAGAAACTTCGAGACATAATGGAATTTGAGCCATCCCAGAAGCTGTACACAGAGCGCAGAGAGACAAGGGAACCCAGATTTGATTTTAAAGAGATGATGAAATGTTCACCAGTTAATACGTATAGCTATATCAACATCAGGGATACTATTAAATGTATCGCTGATGACAGCCATTTCCACGAATACAAGCCGACCTATGGTCCCGGGCGTGGTGACGGCGTTTTGTGCGGCAAGATGTGGTTAAAGGGAATACCTGTGGGTGTTATTGCTTCGAATGCGAGTGGAGTTATCTATATCGAAGCGGCGAGAAAGGCTGTCGAATGGATGATCCGTTGCGGTACCTCCAAGCTGCCCGTTCTATTCCTTGAGGGTACCCCCGGTTATATGGTAGGCAAGGCGGAAGAATGGGGCGGTATAGGTAAATACGGTTCTGATATGGTTAGAACGGATACCTGTCTGGATACACCCAAGATTACCTATGTTATCGGTCCTGATCACGGAGCCGGCAACTACGGTATGTGCGGGAGGGCATTCAATCCCACATTCTCATTTACAAATATGAGAGGTCGCACGACCGTTATGTCAGGTGAAACAGCCGGTTTCATAGTTGAGTCTGTTCGCAGGGCGAACATTGTTAAAAAAGGTGAAAAGGTTAATGAAGAAGAAATGGCAGATTTCCGCCAGATGATGAGAGACCGTTATGAAGAACAGGGTCACCCATTCTATACGGGATGCCTCAATTTCCATGACGGCGTCGTTGCATTCAGTGAGGCACGGGATGTGTTGGCAAGATCCTTTGAAACCGCACTTCACGCCCCGATTAAGGAGTCTCACTTTGGAAACCTGAAGTTTTAAGCTTTTTTGTCTGTACGAGAGGAAGGAGTAAAATATATGTCGGATATATTATTACAGGAAAGAACGGATGACGGTATACTGATTCTCACATTGAATCGCCCGGAGGCGATGAACTGCTTCAATTTTGATCTGCTCTCTGAATTGGCTGACGTCATTAGAGAAGCCAACTTTGATATGGATCTGAGATGCATCATCATTACCGGTTCCAAAAGAGGTGATGAACCGAAAAAATGGTCCTTTTCAACGGGAGCCGACCTGAAGGAGAGGAGAACCCTGACGGAGGATCAGGTAAGGCGTTTCATCTTCACAATCCGCAATACATTTACAGCAGTGGAGAATGTTCGTGTGCCTGTTATCGCCGCGATCAACGGTTTTGCATTCGGCGGTGGAACGGAGCTTGCGCTGGCAAGCGATATACGTATTGCCTCCTCCAATGTTCTGATGGGTCTGACCGAAACCAGCCTGGCGATCATTCCAGGTGCCGGCGGAACCCAGAGACTCACCAGGGTTGTCGGTGTGGCAAAGGCCAAGGAATTAATTTTCACGGCCAGGAGATTTAATGCACAGATGGCGCTGGAGATCGGACTGGTAAGCAAGGTGGTGGAGCCCGATGAGTTAATGGATGCGGCTCTTGAACTGGCGAGAGAGATAGCCAAGAATGGTCCTATCGGTGTTGCCCAGGCCAAGTTTGCCATCAATTATGGCTCAGAGGCAAGCCTCGGCGTGGCGCTTCCGCTGGAATCGAAAGCATATGAAGTTACAATTCCCACGGAAGACCGCCTTGAGGCCCTTGCAGCCTTTGTGGAGAAGAGGAAACCAGTGTTTAAAGGCAAATAATGAAGGCCTTTGAATTATAAAGTAGAAAATAACAGGAGGTAAGTATAAGTATGGCAACAGAATATGATTACTGGAAAATTTTTCCGAAAATGCCGAAGAAGGTAACGCTTGGTGACATCACCATTCGTGACGGTTTTCAGCACGAGGAAAAGTTTGTTTCAACTGAAGCGAAGATCTTTTATGCCGAAGAGATGATCCTTGCGGGATGTAAAGAGATTGAGCTTTCAAATCTTGGTAATCCTGCAGGTATGCCGATGTTTAAAGATGCCGAGGAGGTCTTCAGGTATTTCAAACAGGGTGAAAGGTTCAAGAAACGATGCGCCAGAAAGGGTATCAATCCTGATGATATTACGTTTACAGCGATAACCATTCGTGAACCTTCTGTAGATCGTGCAATCGAGATGAAAAAAGAGGGGTACGGCCCCGACCGTATTCTCATGATGGTTTCCACAGAAGGGGAACATCACTTTGCCAATTCAGGTACAACCCTTCCCGATTACTGGGCGGAGGCGGAGCGCTGTATCAAAAAATCGAACGATGCGGGGATAAAGATGGTCGGTACGGTCAGCACAATCTGGGGAAGTCCAATCGGCGGCGCAACTGATCTGAAGGATGCCGTGGAATTTACAAAACGCTGGTTCGAAATCGGCGCCAATGATATCGAGCATGCCGATCATGACGGATCCGCGAATGCGGCGGACGTTTACCGTTACTGCTCAATGATTCTGGATGAAATGCCCAATCCCGAAGCACACCTGCTTCATCTGCATGAGACAAAGAGAGTTGCCTCGGCATCAATCCTTGCGGCTCTGCAAGCGGGGTTTATCCGTTTTGAAGGAACCCTGGGTGGGCTTGGCGGACAGCCTGCCAATTTCCTTGATGACGTTCCCATCAGAGGAACGGGTGAATACTATTACAAGGATCCCCGCTATGTAGGACTGATAACCTTCGAAGACCTGCTCGTCCAGATTGACGAGATGGGCATTGAGCATGGTTACGATGTGGACCGTGTTCTGTGGCTTGGCCAGAAGATGGAAAAAACCATCGGCCGCAGACTACGTTCCGAGGCTGTTATTAATGGTAGAACCCTGAAAGAGGGCCATATGGAGTTCGCACGTCCCGGTCGCGCTGCAAGAAAAGAAAAACTCGGTGAAAAGCCTGAGCAGAAGGTTCCCGCAAACTGGGGGGAAAAGGCAGTTTTGCCTGATCCCTGGGGACCCGAGATGTTTGAACAAAAATTTGCCGACAAAAAATGATTATTTTGTAACCGGGGGAGAATTTCTCCCCCTGCTTTTAAAAAGGTATTAAATGAGTTTGGTGCAGGATTGGGTTATATAATCCGGGAACACCGCTTGTTCTATCTTAAATCAATGTAAGGAGGATATATAAATGGCTGTTGAAGTATTAGCTCCCATGCCGGGAACGATAGTAGAGATTATGGTAGAAGCTGGAGATCAAGTGAGCGCTGAAGAGGAACTTATAATTTTAGAGGCAATGAAGATGGAGAACCCCATCATTGCCCCTGTGGACGGTACAGTTAAAGAGATCAAAGTAGAGGAAGAAGATAAAGTAGATACAAATCAGGTTTTGATCATTCTTGAATAATTTGTCCTGTTTTGAAAAAATTAATGCCGAATCAATCGCTCATAGACTGATTCGGCATATTTTTTGGTGATGAGATGCTGGAGTTCTGATATGAAATTATTCTTAATTCATGAAAAGGATGCATTATAGAATGGAAAATCGTTTGCCTCAGAAAGTGACACTCCATGAGGTGGTGTTACGTGACGGAATTCAGAACGAGAAGACCATCATCCCCACGGAGGAAAAAATACGATTAATTGAGAGGCTTGTCAACTGCGGAACCAAGCGCATTGAGGTGTCTTCCTTTGTTAACCCCCGTCTCGTTCCACAGATGGCCGATGCGGAAGATTTCTGGGGAAAGATAGAACGTAGAGAAGGCATTCTTTATTCCGCATTAATCCTGGGGGAAAAAAGTCTTAACAGGGCAATTCATTGTAAGGTGCCCCATGCAGGAATTTTTGTCTCGGCAAGCGAGACACACAGTCAAAAAAACTCTAACCGAACGATTTCAGAGGCCAGGAAAGAGGTCCTGAAATTAATCGAAAGAGCACAGTCCGCCGGTATGGAAATACGAGCCGGGGTTATGAATGCCTTTGGATGTGCCTATGAGGGAAAGATTTCTGTAGAAAAAATAATCAGTCTTGTAGATGATCTGATGAAGACGGAGCCGGATGAAATCTGCCTGGCTGATACATCGGGCATGGCGAATCCCAAACTGATAAAAGAGGTATTAGTCCGCATGAGAGAGGTGACGGGCAACAAGCCAATATCTCTCCATCTTCACAATACCCGGGGCCTTGGTCTCGCAAATGTCTGGGAAGCTCTGCGGCAGGGCGTTTTCATATTTGATACTTCGATAGGGGGGCTTGGAGGGTGTCCTTTTATTCCCGGGGCGAAAGGAAACATTGCAACGGAAGATACGGTGCATATGCTTCATGAAATGGAAATAAAGACAGGGATTGATTTAAATTGTCTTGTTGAGACGAGTCTGGATTTTGAGAAATTCATGGGTAAAGAATTTCCGGCCATGGTATCGCACCTGGGAAGATAAATTACCATTTCCTGACTACATAGAACTGCCTCAGATAATAGTCGAAATAATCCTTAAAGATGTTTCGGGGAAGACTTTTACGCAGCACATCCAGTCCCATATCGGTCAGATCATTCGCAGTTAGGTAACATGAGCTATAACCCGTTATAATGATATGTCCCCCCTTTTCTATTCTTTCCAGTGTATTCGTCAGTATTTTGACAGATTCCTCTTTTTTTGTAACCTGTCTGTTTAAAAGACCTGAAAATATGACCATATCAAAGAGAAGTCCATCAGGTAAAATATCATTAACGTCCAAACAGTCGCCAGGATAAATGTTGGGCACATTCATTTCTTCGGCGGCTTCGATATTATCGGGATTAACATCGATTCCGTAGCATGTTACATCCGGAGATCGTTTAACAATATCCTGAATCAGGTTTCCGGAGCCGCAACCCATGTCGAGCAATCGGTGAAATTTAAAGTGACTCAGTGCCTCTAAGATGGCCGGGTATATGTGGGCAGCATATACGGTAAACTCTTTTGTTGAATCAAAACGATCCCATTCGACAGATCGAGCAAGGTTTCTCTCTGGTACGATCAGCTCTACATCATTTTCACCCTGAGAAGAAATAAATTTTACAAGTTGTTCCTCCTCTGATTCGTCTATGGGATAACCCGTAATTTTGGGCCATACACCTTTAATATCGTCGGGCCTGATTCCGTCTACCAGGGCGGCTATGTTTCTGTTTATGCCCTGTTCTGATTTCTCATCATCTATATTTCCCTGGATAAACCGGCAATCCTTAAACTCGATCAGATTGAACCAGTAGCCCGAGAATCTTTCCTTGTTTCGCCGTCGGATGTTTCCGATTGACTGATCGAAATCTCTTTCTGATTTCAGTTCCATAAGTTGAATCTGTACCTTCATCTACCGTGTCCGGTTAGATTCTTTGTTCTCAACATCTACTTTTTTGCGCAGATGGTTGCTAAGGGCTAAAGGTTAAGGGCCAAGGGCCAAGGGCCAAGGGCAAGAGGCTAAAAGGATTAAGGATTAAGGGGATAACCCTCTAATCCTGGAATTTGAGTTTTAAACTCTTTATAGCCTTTAGCCTTTGACCTTGAGCCTTTAGCCTATCTCTATTTGATTGGCCATTCTCCTCTTTCCTTGAGGACATCTCTGTATACTTCAAGGGCTTCGTTTACCGCGGGCATTCCCGCATAGGTGGCCACCTGAAAAAAGATTTCAGCCAGTTTCTGGGGGTCACAGCCTACATTAAGGGCTGCATTCACATGGAGTCTTAATTCACCTGTGGCACGGGTTGCCGCCAGCATGGCACATGCAACCATCTGTCTTTCGGGCAGCGTCAGTACCGTTCGAGAATAAAGATTACCCGTAATAAATCTGGAAAAATCGTTGGCAAGATCCCTGTCGAATTCTTTCCACATCAGATAAGGGGGATCCATCTTGATTCCCTTGCCGAAAAGTTTGTTTGCTGTCTCCTGAGTTCTCTTTTTTATTGCTTCATCACTCACAATATACACCCTCCTTATTAATTTTAAGCGTTAATTTTGATGGTCTCGTAAAAAGTCGGAAATGCCCCCTCTACCTTGAGGGGAGAGGGTTGGGGTGAGGGTTAATGCAATGCTATTCCATGCACTTATGTTTCCCTCTCCTTAATCTCCTCCCCTGGCGGGAGGGGAAATCCGATTTTTTACGAAGCCGTCAATTTTTAAACAGCAATTTACAGTTAATTTATCTTCAAGAGATAAACGGAAAGGTGAATTATTTTACAAGGAAAATATCTCTGTCTCTGTCCTGAAAATAAACATGCGTAAATGGACTTTTTTCAGTCGAGGCGAAGATTTCCTCCCCCTTTCTTCGGCACACAGGGCAGCTCTGTCCGGGAACAACAACGGCAAAGATTCTATTCATAAAATTTGCTGTCGAATCGATGGTTAGTAATCCCCCACAGTCATCACATACACGAATGGTTTCTCTCTGGTCCTCACTTATTCCGTCGGTGTCGTAGTAAATATTTTTGTTTCGTGTTATAAACTCGGAATCTCTTTTCAGTTTCGCCTTTTCGGAATCTCTCTTTTTCCATAAGTCATAAATAAGCTCCACTACTTTTTCTATGTGTCTCGTTATTTCGGGAGATTGTTTTAAGGCTTCCGGGTCATAGTCAGGTTCTGTTACGTAGCTGTAATCAATGCCCGCCATCGCCAGGATAATGCCCACATTGATATAGGGAAGGGCAGTCTCCACGGAATATCCCCCTTCGAGGACGGCGATGTCCGGTGATAATCGATCGTTCAGGATTGCGTATCCCTGAGCGGTGAAGCGCATATCGGTAATCGGATCTGTATAGTGATTGTCCTGTCCCGCTGAGTTAACAACCAGGTCTGGCTTGAAATCATCCAGTATGGGAAGGATTAACTTATCAAGAACAAACAGGAAACCTTCTTCTGAAGTTTGGGGGGGCAGGGGTATATTAACGGTAGCACCTAATGCATTGGGTCCGCCAAACTCATTAGGGAATCCGGAGCCGGGATAAAGCGTCCTCCCATCTTGGTGAATGGAGATGTAGAGTGTGTTCGGATCATGCCAATAAATATCCTGGGTGCCGTCTCCGTGGTGACAATCCGTATCAATAATGGCGACCCGTTTAGGACCGTATTTATTTCTTATGTATTCGATCATGATCGCTTCAATGTTTACATTGCAGAACCCCCGGGCTCCATGTACAACTCTCATTGCATGATGACCCGGCGGACGGACAAGGGCAAAGGCATTGTCCACTTCGCCTTCAAGTACCTTTTCGGCGGCTGTAATTGAACCACCGGCAGAGATGAGATGAGATTCGGTAGTAACACTTTCTGCATCGGGGACACAGATATGAATGCGGTTTATATCGTGGGCGGTTGCCATGCCGGGCTTGTATTCAATAATGTTATCAAGATCGAGCAATCCCTCTTCGAAAACCTGATCCTGCGTATAGAGGAGCCTCTCTTCCCTTTCCGGGTGAGTTGGCGATATGGCCCAGTCAAAAGCAGGAAAGAAGATCAAACCGGTTTTCTTTTGTTTTTTCAGCATACGGGTACCTCCTTGCCGAAGCCGGTTATCAGACCTGGTTTTATCTGGGCTTTTAACCTGATGTTTTTACCGGTCGTAGAAAATCCCCTTACCATGTTGAATACCTGATCTTCTATGATTTCCATTTCTATATCTTCCTCCACGGCACCCATTTCAAGCGCCCTTTTACGGAGTTTTTCCTTACAGATGCTGAGACCTTCTTCCCTTGTAAATTCAGAGGATATCTCTTGCTGTATTCCCTCTTCAACGATGGTCAGAGTTTTCTTTTCCGTGTCGGCAAGGAGGGTAATTTCAGTCGTTGTTCTGGCCAGTGCGGCACCAATGGCATTTGCCACTTCCGCATGGTTTGGGATATGTGCGGGACATCCCAGCAACTTGCCAAGGTATGAGGCCATCGGTTTGGCCGGTCCGCCAACGACAAAAAGAGTCTTTGGTATGACCTTTCTTTCCTCAAGGATTTCGTGAATCGTATATACAGGCTTGTTGTTGATTTCTTCTATCATGTCCTTTACGGTGGAAGCAATTTTCCGGCAGGCTGAATCAAAAATGATTTGCGCGGTCTGCTGAACAGAACGGTCGATTTCCCTGGCAATCTTTTCTACAGCGGCCTCAGCCAGTTTCCTGTCTCCTATTTCTGTAAGTCCAAGTACGATCATGGCATCTGTAGGTGTGGGGCAGGGACCACCAAAGGCAGCGGCAGGCCCTGCTCTTTCAGGTCCGATTGAGATTTTGCCGTTTTCGTATTGAACCTTGCTGTCACCTCCGACACCGATAGATCTGGATCGGAGACCCCTTGTAAGTGTCTTGTGTCCTTCTATGGTTACCCCGAAGGGTTCTAAAAGTGGAATGCCGTCGGCGAAGATTGCAATGTCAGTTGTTGTTCCACCTATATCGAGTGCTATGGCATCTTCCTTGAAATTGGACAGGCTTAAGATTCCCATGATGCTCGCGGCTGGTCCGGATAGTATCGTTCCGACAGGATATTTTGCCGACTGGCTGATTTTGGATGTTCCTCCGTCTGCCTTCAGGATATAAATCGGAATGGAAGTCTTGATATTTTCCACAAATTTCAGGACATCTTCGGCAAAAGTTCTGTAAATATTCCATATAGCGGCGTTAAGATACGTAGTTGCTATGCGCCTTGGATAATTGAGATTTCCCGACATTCGGTGGCCGAAGGATATATGCTTAAAATCATTGTCGATCATATCCGCAATTTTTGTTTCCAGCTCCGGATTTCTGGTCGAGAATTTACCGACGATACCCACATGACAAATGCCGGCCTCTTTGAGACGTTTACTGATTGACGATACCTCGCTATAGTCTGTCTCTGCTATTTTCATTCCCCTGTGATTCACATAGCCGGATACAAAATGTGTGTGTTCATTAATTTTCAGCATTGATGGAGAAAGACCGGGACCGCTGGCCAGGATCATGCCGACCCTGTCAACCTTGCCTTGAACAATCGCGTTAGTTGACATGGTTGTGCTGAGAACGATTCTATCCAGATTATCCAGGTTTTCATTGCCAAGTATTTCATCTGTTACTTTCCGAAAGGTGTTCAGGAGGTTTCCCTGATCTGTGAGGATCTTGGCCTTTTTCTTCACTGTCAATTTATCTATGAGGACAGCGTCCGTATGAGTTCCGCCTACATCAATTCCTAAGATCATAATTTCTCCCTGCGTGTTTCGCTCAGGTTTTCTGCGTCTTGCTACAATACCTGCCGCAAAATTTGTTTTGAAAATTCTTACCGACAACGAGCGATGCTTATCATATGGAGCCTCTATTAGTCAATTTATCATTTATAATCCAGTGTTCCGTCATTCTTGCCGATAACAGGTTGAAATAATATTGATATAAGACAGGTCCAAAATTCTCACACAAAGCCGCAAAGTACGTAAAGAACAACAAAAGAAAACCTTGGCGGCTTCGCGTTAGTCTTCAACCTCCTGGAACTACGTTGCTCTGTTGTGTCTGAATCGGCTTTGACGTTTCCCTGATTTGAAATCCTTTCCTCTTGACTAATTTATTTTTGGGGAGTATGAATTGCGGTAAAGTTAAACATTGAGCAGGGAAACCTCAGATGAATTGGATAGCTGATACCTATATGAAGACAGCTATCAAAGTTATAGACATGTTTCGCGACGGAAGGAAAATGCCAAAGTGAAAGCCCTTCTAATCATTTCCAAATGGTTATGTCTACTCATGGCAGAAAGTTATATTACCCGTCCTGTTATCTGCTTCCATCGCCAATTCGGCACTAATACCACCAGATTAAATTCTCAGTTATTTCCAGGCGTGAAATTATGCGGAACAGGGAGATTGGTTTGTGTTCATATAATAACATGAATCATATTATCGAACAGCAAAGGAGGTGATGTATTAAATAGAAATTTTCCAATGGGTTTTCGTTTGTTTTACTATTTATAGTATTTTAGAAGGAGGTGGAAAATTATGATTAGAGCAATGGGAAATGTCTTTGACAGGTGGGCGCGTAAATGGATGCCTGATCCCATGTTATTTGCTATTTTGTTAACCTTTCTTACTTATATTTTGGGCTTGATTCTTACCAAGAGCGGCCCCTTTGAAATGATTCAGTACTGGTATAAAGGTTTCTGGGCACTCCTTACATTTGGAATGCAGATGTGTTTGATTCT